>MPMD02308105.1_pt1 | contig 95223 bp, 77 predicted proteins | sample 1617291 | NCBI WGS metagenome assembly MPMD02 (sample SAMN05944810, study PRJNA350692) | marine metagenome | biome: marine; feature: ODZ; material: water; isolation source: 120 m water sample filtered on 30 um supor filter | place: Pacific Ocean | collected 2012-04-09 | depth 120m m | reverse complement strand
CTAACAGCTTTATTCAAATGAACTGGTAATAGTTCCAGGCATTTATGCTCTCCCTTTGTAGGGATTCTCCGCTAACGCCCCTAAATGTCAAAAAACGTCGCTAAACGTCGGATTGATAGCCGAGATAATGTGCCTGGAACATGCGACTGGGTATTTGTTCTCGGAAAGGGTGTTTTCTGAATCCATTGGTAGCGGCGGCATTGGGAGGTGTTTTAGGGGAGATCCGTTTTTAATACTACTTCGGAATACTTTTTTTCGGAGGAGTTTGAGATGGACGATGTACGTAATGCTATTGCCGAGAATCCGACACGTTTTCTGGACCAGCTACGCGTACTCATGCGCGAGCGCCAGCTTGCGTATACGACGGAAAAGACCTATTTGCATTGGATAAGGAAGTTCATTCGTTTCCACAAGCTCAGGCATCCTAAGGACATGGGCGCGCGAGAAGTGGACGAATTCCTGTCGTGGCTGGCGTCCCGGAGACGAGTGTCGCCGGCAACTCAGGCTATTGCGCTAAATGCGTTGGTCTGCATGTACAAGCACCATATCGGGAGAGATCTGGGGGATCTTGAGTTTCGCCGAGCGCGCCCCAAGCGACGTGTTCCACAGGTGCTCTCCCACGACGAAGCATTGGCGCTGATCGACACCATGCACGATCCGGTGCAGCTTGCGTTCCAACTTCTATACGGCTCAGGCCTGCGGCAGGCGGAGTGTCTGAACCTGCGTATCAAGGACATCGATTTCGGCATGAACGAAATCATTGTCCGGCAGGGCAAGGGCGGCAAGGACAGGCGCACACTGCTACCTGGAACGTTGAAAAATACGTTGGAGATTCAAATCGGGCGCATTCGCAGATTGCACCAGGAAGATTTGGCACAGGGATTTGGCGAGGTTTATTTGCCCCCGGCATTAGCACGCAAATTTCCAAGCGCCGACAAGGAGACGGGCTGGCAGTTTTTATTTCCCTCCCGGAATATCGTGGCTGATCCGGTGACCGGTGTACTCAGGCGACATCACTTGCATCAATCTTGTTTTCGCAAGGCCATCAAGAAAGGATTACGAATTACCAAGATCAGCAAGCACGTTACCTCGCATACCTTCCGCCACAGTTTCGCCACGCGCCTGCTCGAACGGGGTTACGACCTGCGTACCATCCAGGAATTACTGGGCCATTCCGATATCAGCACCACGGAGATCTACACGCATGTCCTTAACAAGGGCAGTCGTGGTGTAAGCGGGCCGTTGGGTTAACCAGCGTTTATTGCAGATTTGTCACTTGACATACCAAATAAGGTATATATACTATTTTTGGTATGTGGCAGGTGCTTGAGCACAGGCGCGTCGTGAGACGCATCCCCAAGATACCGGGCGACATTTTGAAGCGGTATGAAAAATGGAAAGATATAGTGGTCATTTCCGGCCCCCCGGGCCTGAGACAAATCAAGGGCTTTAGGGATGAAGCTCTTAGAGGTGAATGGAAAGGCCACCGTTCTTCGCGCCTGGGAGGTCAACATCGTGTCATTTATCGGGTAGAGGAACAGAACGTGGTAGTAAAGGTAATAGACCTGACGGCACATGATTATCGGAGGAAATCCCAATGAGCGAGTTTCGCAAGGCTAAGAAATCGGTCGAGGTAACGCCTGGTGAATCTGTCAGGATTCTTCGTGAGCTGCAGGAACTGAGCCAGAATGAACTGGCCGAGCGCACGGGCATACCTCAATCAACGATATCGGCAATAGAAAACGATCGTGTACGTATGGGGGTAGAGCGATCCAAAGTCCTGGCGCGTTCTTTAGGCTGCCATCCGGCGGTGCTTGTATTTCCAGGTTGGGATATAGCGGTTGAATCAGCCGCCTGACCGGTATATCAGGTCAACTCCCATCGTTCGCGCAACCGCTTATACGGACCTCAGTCGCTATAGTCGTGCGGGCAGCCCTGATAATCGTTGATTGAATAAATAGCTGAATTGCATTTACTAATCCATTGCGGTCCCACCGGCACCTTGCCGTGACCTCCGGGGATATCGAGCACGTACTCGGGTTGGCACAAGCCGGAGATGCTGCCGCGTAGTTGTCGCATCAGTGCCTGGCCCTCCTTTATAGAAGTGCGGAAGTGGCTCGTGCCGCGCGCGCGGTCGGCGTGGTGCAGGTAATAAGGCTTGATCCGGTTTTCGACAAGCTTACGCAGCAGTTCCTCAAGCACTGCCGCGTCGTCGTTAACACCTTTCAGCAACACCGACTGGCTCAGCATCGGAATCCCGTTGTCGATCAGCCGCGCACAAGCGTGCCTGGCCGCATCCGTCAGTTCGCGCGGGTGGTTCGTGTGCAGCACAACGAACAGGGCCTTATTCTGTTTCAGTGTGCTTACAAGATCGTCCGTAATGCGTTCGGGATCAACCACGGGTATGCGTGTGTGTATGCGAATAACTTTTACGTGGTCTATACCGTTGAGCTCTGCAACAATTTTTTGTAAACGGCGGAGTGACAGCAACAACGGATCGCCACCGGAAAGAATGACTTCCCATGCTTCTTTGTGCTTGCGTATGTAATCCAGTGCCGTTTCCAGTTCGGCTGCGCTTAACAATCCATTGTCCTGCTGCCCGACCGTTTCGTGCCGGAAACAAAAACGGCAGTACACGGGACACACACGGATCGCCGTCAGCAACAGCCGGTCGGGGTAGCGGTGCACGATACCGGGCACGGGCGAATGCGCTTCATCGCCGATGGGGTCATGTAACTCCCCGGGGTTATCTGCGAGTTCGCGTACATCGGGTTCGAACTGCTTTGCTATCGGGTCATTCGGGTCAGCCGGGTCGATCAGGTCCTGCATCGGTTCGGTAATGGCCACGGCAAAGCGGCTGGCGACCAGCGCCAGGTCGTCGGAACCGGTTGCTCTATGATTAATCTGCCGCGCAGCAATGCGTTCGGAAGTGCTCATTCGTGAATTCCTCTGAATCTCCGGACTGTGGTCCAATGTTCAGCCCTGAACGCTTATGCTGCAAGCCTTTGCACGTGAATGGCACTTTTAAGGTGTGACGGGGTCTCTTGTAGCAGGTTGTCTTAACGGCTAGGGTTCACCCATGCGCTTAAGTACATTCATTTTAATAAGTCTTCTGATTAGTCAGCCGGTCAGTGCGTTCAGCAGCACCCTGCAGGTAACAACTGATCAGGCAGGCGATGTGACAGCGCATTGCGAAACGGGTGAGCAGGCTACCTCACTGCACTCCGGTCATGACGAATCCACGGACGGCACACACGCCGATTGTGAGACTGATTGCGGAAGCTGTGCTTCGTGCGCCGCAAGCCTGGCAAGTTTTTCATTAGTTCCGGATGTGCATCCTGCAGCCGGCCACAGTGCCCCGCCAAATATCCTGTTGCCGCCTGGTAACACTGATTTACTCTACCGACCACCTATTAACTCCTGATCCCATCGGGCATCGCCCGATCTCAGACACGCACTGACTTTTGTTAGTGCCGGGCTTTTTCTTTTTGGCTCAGGAATAGAACAGTGTTTAACAAATACGACGAACATCTCGTATCACGACGGCGCTTCGTAACCGGGTTGGCAGCAGGAACTGCAGTCGCCACGCTCGGCTGGCGTGACGGCCGGGCGCAACCTGCCGTTCCCGTACAGGGGTTGCGCGGTAACAACTTCGATTTAAGTATTGGTTACAGAGAGGTCAATCTCACTGGCAACCCGCGGACTGCGACGGTCGTGAACGGCAGTCTGCCGGCCCCGGTGCTGCGCTGGAAGCAGGGCGAAAAGGTAACGCTCAGGGTCAAAAATAACCTCGCCACTGACAGCTCGGTCCACTGGCACGGCATCATCCTGCCGGCCGATATGGACGGCGTACCGGGCTTCAGTTTCGACGGTATCAGGCCCGGCGAGACTTTTGAGTACAGCTTCCCGGTTACACAGAACGGTACCTACTGGTACCACAGCCACACGGTCTACCAGGAACAGACCGGCCTGTACGGCGCGTTGATTATTGACCCGATCGAACCGGAACCCTTTGTTTACGATCGCGAGCACGTCGTGATGCTGTCCGACTGGAGTGACGAACGTCCCGAAGATATTTTCGTGAACCTGAAAAAACAAAGTGACTACTATAACTACCGGCAGCGCACGGTGGGGGATCTCGCCGCGCAGGTCCGTGAGGCGGGCTGGAAAGCCACCCACGAAGACCGTGCGATGTGGAGCCGGATGCGCATGAATGATCGTGACATCTCGGATGTTACCGGCAGCACCTACACATTCCTCGTGAACGGCCAGCCACCGGATGCTAACTGGACCGGCCTGTTTGCACGCAACGAAAAAGTGCGGCTGCGGTTTATTAATGCGGCAGCCATGACTATTTTTGATGTCCGGATTCCAGGCTTGAAAATGACCGTTGTCGCGGCCGACGGCCAGTACATCGAGCCCGTCACGGTCGACGAGTTTCGCATCGGTGTCGCAGAGACTTTCGATGTGATCATCGAACCCATTGATGGTGCGTATACCCTGTTCGCCCAGGCGATTGATCGCAGCGGTTATGCACGCGGTACGCTGGCGGAAAAGGCCGGACTTTCCGCCCCGGTCCCCACAATGGATCCGCCGCCGGTACTCTCCCATGCCGACATGGGGATGGGCATGTACGGTGACCACCGCGTGCATGCGAACCATCAACCTGCCGCAAGCGACACAATCACCAAGGCAGGCTTCGGTAGCAACGCAGGTATCGTGCACGCGGCCACCGAGTACGGTTTCCAGGTGGACATGCGGGCCGAGCAGCCGCGCGAGCAATTGAACAACCCCGGCATCGGTCTGCCCAACGGCGGGCGGCGCGTGCTCACTTATGCCGACCTGCGCAACCTCGATCCCACGCCCGACCCGCGCGAACCTGAACGGGAAATACAACTGCACCTGACCGGTAACATGAGCCGTTACATGTGGTCCATGGACGGTATCAACTTCGCTGATGCGGAACCGCTGTTGCTTAAACTGAACGAACGGCTGCGTATTACGCTCGTGAACGACACGATGATGAACCACCCGGTGCACCTGCACGGGATGTGGAGCGAGCTGGAAACCGGTGACCCCGATCACATCCCGCGCAAGCACACGGTGCTCGTGCAGCCCGGGGCGAAAGTCAGCTACCTCGTTACACCGGATATGCCGGGCGACTGGGCGTACCACTGCCACCTGCTCTACCACATGCTGGGCATGTTTCGCCGCGTGAGGGTACAGGCATGAGATTCTCATTATTAATACTGTGCATTTTTTGTGCGCCGGCCTTCGCCGCGACGGGAGCCGACCCGCTGCTTTACAAGGTGCAGGTCGAAGAACTCGAGTGGCGCAACACCGAGGGTGGCGATAAACAGGCCTGGGATATCGAAGGCTGGGTCGGCAAAGACCGCGACAAGCTGTGGTTCAAGACCGAGGGTGAGTCCTCGAGTGACGACACGGAAGAATTCGAGCTGCAGTTGCTTTACGACCGTGCGGTCGCACCCAATTGGGATATGCAACTCGGCTGGCGCGGCGATTTCCAGCCGGAGTCACGGCGCAGCTGGCTGACCGTTGGCATGAAGGGGCTCGCCCCGGGCTTTATCGAAACCGATGCGGCCGTGTTTCTTGCGAGCGACGGTCGGCTGGCCACGCGTGTGCGTGCGAGCTACGAGCTGTTGTTTACGCAGAAATTGATTCTGCAACCCGGGGTCGAGCTGAACTGGTATGCAGACGACGATGAAGTCAACGGACTGGGCTCGGGTTGGTCGAGTTTCGAGCTGGGCCTGCGTTTGCGTTACCACGTAACCCGCAAGTTCGCGCCGTACGCCGGTCTGCATTGGGATCGCAAGTTTGGGGAAACGGCTGACCTGGCCGAAGCCGCCGGTGAGGAATCCGACGACCTGCAGTTCGTCGCTGGCCTGTCCGTCTGGTTCTGACTTTAAGGCACGGGGCAGCGCCTGGTTCGGCGGTCTTGTAAGTGTTTTGCCCCCTATGGGTGCCCCGGCAAACTTGCTAGAATGCGCGGCGCGCCGGGGTTCTGCCCCGCAAGCCTAAAATCACCTGGAGCATTCTTTAAAATGTCCGATTACCGTGCACCGGTAAAAGATATGCGGTTCGTTATTAACGAACTGGCCGGCCTTGCGCGCATCAATGAGTTGCCCGGCTTCGAGGAGGCGACCCCGGACCTGGTCGATGCCGTACTCGAAGAAGCGGGCCAGCTTGCGGCCGAGGTAATCAGTCCTACCAATGCCATCGGTGACAGCCAGGGCTGCCAACTAAAAGACGGGCAGGTTTACGTACCCGAAGAATTCAAGGCGGCCTACCGGCAGTATGCGGAAGGCGGCTGGCCGGGCATCGCGATGGATCCGGAATACGGTGGCCAGGGACTGCCCACGCTGGTCGGCACCGCCGTCGAGGAGATGCTGCAGTCGGCGAACCTTGCGTGGTCGCTGGGGCCGCTACTGACGGAAGGCGCCATTCATGCGATAGAACTTCACGGTACCGCCGAACTCAAGGATAAATTCCTTGAACCCATGATCAGCGGTCAATGGACGGGCACGATGAACCTGACCGAGTCCCAGGCGGGTTCTAACCTTGCGGCTATTCGTACGCAGGCGGTTCCTGAAGGCGACATATATAAGGTCACCGGCCAGAAAATTTTTATCACCTGGGGCGATCACGACATGACCGATAACGTGATCCACCTGGTGCTGGCACGCACACCCGATGCACCGGCAGGCGTGAAGGGCCTGTCACTGTTTGTCGTGCCGAAGATGCAAATTAATGCAGACGGCAGCGTGGGTGAGCGCAACGGCGTCACTACCGTGTCGGTCGAACACAAGCTCGGCATACACGGCAGCCCGACCTGCGTGCTGGATTTCGCTAATGCGGAAGGCTACCTCGTCGGCGAGATCGGCGCGGGTCTCGCCAACATGTTCACGATGATGAACAGGGCGCGCCTGAGTGTCGGCCTCGAAGGTGTTGCGATTACCGAGCGCTCGTACCAGCAGGCGCTGGCCTATGCGCTGGAGCGTATACAGGGCGGGGGTCCCGGTCACGAAGGTGACGTGGCGATTATTCAGCACCCGGATGTGCGCCGGATGTTGCTGACAATGAAAGCCACGAACGAAGCGATGCGCGCAATGGCTTATGTGAACGCGGCGCACATTGACCAGGCCGAGCGCGCAACCGATGAATCCGAACGGGCGGCGCACCAGGCGCGGGTTGACTTGCTGACGCCGGTCGTCAAGGGCTGGCTCACGGAGAACTCGCAGGCGCTGACATCACTAGGCATACAGGTGCACGGTGGTATGGGCTATGTCGAGGAAACCGGCGCGGCCCAGCATTATCGTGATGCCCGAATTCTGACTATTTATGAAGGCACGACGGGTATCCAGGCTGCCGACCTGGTTGGCCGCAAGATCCTGCGTGATGGCGGCGCTGCGGTTAATGACTTGCTGGACGAAATGGCAGCGCTCGATACGGAACTCGTTGCAGCCGGCGACGAACTGTCAACAATACACGCAGCGCATATTGCAAGCGTGAGTGGTTTGCGGGAATCGGTGAAGTGGCTATTGGAAAACGCTGCTACCGATGCAAATGTGCCGGGCGGCGTGTCGTATCACCTGCTGATGCAGGCGGGCACGGTAGTTGGCGGCTGGCACATGGCCCGTGCGGGCCTGGTTGCGAAGCAAAAACTGGATGACGGTGTTGCCGATGCAGACTTTTACCGCGGCAAGTTGTTAACGGCGCGCTTCTACGCGGAGCAGGTCATGCCGCTGGCCTACAGCCATGCGCGCTCGGTGCGTGCTGGCAGCGACACGATCATGGCTTTCAGCCTTGAGCAATTCCAGAATGAATAGCCATCGTACTGATGTAGGAGTGGCTTTAAATGACGACAGGCTTCCAGGAGGCAGAAACACGCCTGGAAGGCTAATTGTTGGAATTTATTTCGGAGGATCCGAAGGATTCGGAGATAGCCGCGAATGGCGAGTAGCGGTGGTTAGAAAGTTTTGTAGGAGCGGCGCTCGGAAGGAGCTTGAAATAGCTGTAGGAGCGGCTTCAGCCGCGAACCCATGGAACGAAATCGCAGTGCCGGTTGCGGTTGCGGTGAATTCGGGCGCATGTCGGATAGTTTTTCCGCGACCGGTAAAAATAGATACAACGGTGGGTTCGCGGCTAAAGCCGCTCCTACAAGGGAAAAACTGAGCGCAGCTACTATTTGACCGAGAGGTCGGCTTTGCCGAAGAAAGCCAGCAACGTCAGGTCTTCGGTGATATTAAAGAAGGAATGTTCCTCGGTGGCGCGCACATACAATATTGTGCCCGCGGATGCTTCTTTTTCTTCGCCGCTGACGCGCAGCGTGGCCCGGCCGTCGACGACGTAATAGATTTCATCTTCCAGGTGCGGAGCCTGCATATCCTTGGAGCCCGCCGGGAGCCTGTAGAGCGCCAGGCTAAGGCTCGGCATGCGCAGGAACTCAAGAAAACAGGGGTCATCGCCCTGGACGCGGGGGACCAGTTCGTCGAGTTGGAATACTTTCCAGGCGCTATCGCTCATAGACGGGCACGGCAGGTAGTTTTCACGGCCGCCTATCATCTGTAAACTCGCCGACCCGTGCAAGTTTGGGCGCTACGCAGTTATACGCATACAATGCTGGCCTTGGCAGGAGCAGTGAATCATGGGATTCAGTACGAAACAGATACATGAAGGTGTCACCCCCGACCCGCTGACCGGGTCGATACTGACGCCGATCTACCAGACGACGACGTACGTCCAGGACTCGGTGGATGAGTACCTGGCGAAGGGTTATTCGTATTCCCGGTCGGCGAACCCGACCGTGCGCGCGCTCGAAAACAAGCTGACGGCACTCGAAGGTGGCGCGGATACGACCTGCTTCGGTACCGGCATGGCGGCAATCAACGCACTGTTCCTGACTTTTTTGAATACGGGTGATCACGCGATTATTTCCGACGTAATCTACGGTGGCACCTACCGGCTTGCCACGACGATCTTCAATCGTTTCGGTGTGGAATTCAGTTGCGTGGATACGTCAGATGCAAGTGCGGTTAGTGCCGCGGTTAAAGACAACACGAAGCTAATCCTGACGGAAACGCCGGCGAACCCGACGCTGAAGCTGACCGATATCGCTGCTGTCTCGGAAGTCGCGAAGGAAAAAGGTATTCCGCACGCGGTGGACAACACCTTCCTGACGCCGTATTACCAGCGACCGCTGGAACTGGGTGCGGATCTGTGTGTGCACAGTACGACAAAATATTTCGACGGCCATAACGCAACGGTCGGCGGTGCAATTGTCGCGGGCACACAGGAACACGACGACGCACTCCGTTACGTGTTGAACGCAACCGGTACGATCATGTCGCCGCAGGTGGCCTGGCTTACTTTGCAGGGTGTTAAAACGTTGTCCGTGCGCATGGACCGGCAGTCGGAAAATGCGCAGGCCATTGCCGAGTACCTGGAAGCGCATCCCAGGGTTGAGCGTGTCTGTTACCCGGGCCTTGAATCCTTCCCGCAGCACGAACTGGCAAAAAGCCAGGCGAGTGGGTTCGGCGCCATGATCTGGTTCGAGGTCGAAGGCGGTGTTAAATTCGGCAAGGCGCTGATGGACAGCATCGAGTTGTGGAGCCTGGCCGAGAACCTCGGTTCACTGGAATCGCTGATCACGCATCCGGTGACGATGACCCATGCCGATGTGGAAGAGGCGGAACGCAAGCGCATCGGGATCACCGACGGACTTGTGCGTTTGTCCGTGGGCCTCGAAGACGTGGAAGACCTGGTTGCGGCTCTGGACAAGGCGCTGGCCATAGTCTGACTGTGGGAGCGCCTAAAGGCGCTCCCACGGGCAAATATCTGGAGCGGCGAGGCCAGGGATGGCCGAGAGCGACCCACTGCGTTCACTTGTCGCGCCGCGATCCTAACCAGCCATACTTTCCCCAAATCAAAAAAACAGCGTGTATACGCTGCTTTTTTGATTTCCGCATCCCCCATTCTTTGACCGGCAGAAAATTTTTGGAAAATCTGCGCTATGGCTTGCTGCCGGGGTGAGTCGCCACTGCGTTCCGAGTCGCGGCAGCAAGCCATAGCGCAGATCAAACAGCGGCGGCTTCGCGGCTGGTCGCTCCCGGCCGTCCCTGGCCGCCGTGACATTCGTACATCCTGTCCAGTAAAGCTGCTCCTACAAGTACTATATCAACTGGTCGAGAAAATCCTGCCGAATCCTCTCCCATTCGAGCTTTAACCACGGTGAGTAGTTATCACCGTTGGCTTCTATCGCCTGCGTCAATTCTTCGGGACTAAGAAACTTTACATCGACAATTTCATCGTGGTTGATATCCAACTGACCGTCGAAATGGCCGGCAAATACCCAACAATTCTCATGCTCCGAACCTGAGGTGCCGTAACTGGCATGGTAAACAAACTTGTAGAGATAGCGCAGTTCGCAGTCAACGCCGAGTTCTTCCCGCATGCGCCTCCTGGCTGCGTCCGCGGTGTCTTCGCCGACCCTGGGATGACTGCAGCAACTGTTTGCCCAGTACAGCGGCCAGAGCATTTTACTGTCGCTCCGTTGCTGCAACAGTAATTTGCCTTCCGGGTTAAACAGGAATACCGAAAAGGCGCGATGCAGTTTGCCGTCACCGACATGACAATCGATTTTTTCGCAAGAACCAATCTCGTTGTCCTGCTTATCGACAAGAATCAGTGTTTCAACTGGATTTGTCATAGACCCGGGGTTTGCGCTCAAGACTCGCCCCCGATGCTGAAGCTCAGGGTGTCGAAGCCGCTGCTTTCAAGCGCGGCGCACACGGCTTCGGCCGTGTCATCGCCGGTATTGCCGCACAGGGCAACCATCGCGCCACCACCGCCACCACCGGTTAGCTTGGCGCCGAGCGCACCGGCATCGCGGGCGATCCCGATGAGTTTTTCGAGTTCGGGCGTTGATACCCGCAGCGCGTTCAGCAATCCCTGGTTGATGTCCATCAGTTCGCCGAGGTCTGCAAGCCGGTTGTCCTGGATCGCGGAAACAGCCTGCAGCACCAGTGCATCGATGTCATCAAAAATCTTTTCATACACTTTCGGAAGATGTTTATGAGCTTCCCGGACATTACCGACGGTTTTTGCGGTCAGCCCCTGGGTCCGGGTCATGCCGATCACCATTGACATCGGTTCAGGAATATTCAGTAACTCCACGAGCGGCGGGTTGCCCTTGCGGTACACCAGCGGCTTGCCGAAGGTAGCCATGGTGTTGTCTATGCCGCTCGGCTGGCCGTGTGCGACTTCTTCGGACTTGAAAGCCAGCCTGTTAACCTCGTCATCATCAAGCTTCAGTTTGAAATGCTTGTCGAGCGCACGCACGATCGCAACAGCCAGTGCGGCAGAACCGCCCAGTCCCATTCCGCGTGGTACGTCCGGGAATACCTCGATGCGTATTCCGCGATCGGAAAGCCCCAGTTCATCCAGTATTGCGCCGGCCGCATTCTCGAACGAACGCCGCTGCTCGGGTGGTTTGGACAACTGGTACTCGACGCCCCAACGTGGGATCAACAGTTCGACGCCCTTGTCCACATCTTCCACGAATGCCCGCATGTTCAACGGAACAGGGCAGGCTATTGCATGTCGACCGTACACGACCGAATGTTCGCCGAGCAGGATGACCTTGCCGTAACCCACGCCGAGTTCGGCGTCACTCTTTTCGAGCAACTTGGATGACTCGCCGGGTTTGGAGTCCTGCAGTTCTTCAAGTATCTGCCGCGCGCGCCAGACCTTGATCTCGCCACTGCGTAACAGGCGTTCCAGTACTTTCTCGAACAGGTTTGCCGGCGTACCGGCTGCTTTCACGACAGTGCGCGCGTGCAATGTCATGTGGCCGGTCTGTATACCTTCGGTCGCAAGTGCCCGGAGCGCCGAAAAGTTCTGGGCGAGGCCGGCGGCTGCCATTACCTCGGCCAGTTCTGTTGCCGACTCTGCACCGAGCAGCCGCAGGTTGACGGCAACGCTGGGGTTAGACTCCAGGGGTCCGCCCACCGTGCCGACTTTCATCGGCAGTTCCAGTTCGCCGCAGAGGTCGCCGTCATCGTCTTTCCACCAGCGTGACATGGCCGTATAACTGCCTGTCTTGGATGCCCAGGCATGCGCGCCGGCCTCGATGGCACGCCAGTCATTCCCGGTTGCCAGTGCCACCGCGTCAATGCCGTTCATGATGCCCTTGTTGTGGGTGGCTGCCCTGTAGGGATCAACCTGGGCGAAATCGGAGGCAATAATAATTCCGTCACGGACTTCTTCGCCGCTGTAACCGTGCCCGGCCAGAAGTTTGGGCGGAAGTTTTACTTCGGCTTTTGCCAGCGCCCGGTCAGCCAGGTTAGAAAGTATGCGCAGGAATACCCTGCCCTCGGTAATAGACTCAATCAGCGATGCGACCCCTTCACACATGCTGTTGACCAGGTTGGCGCCCATCGCATTGCGGGTATCGACATGCAGGTGGATAACCAGCATCTCACTGTCGAAGGAGGGCATGGGATAGGTACGCAAATCGAGATCAACCGCACCGCCGCCGCGCGCGACCATGCGTGGATGAAAACTGTTCGCCAGGTCGAGGATCTCCTGTTTTTTCGAGAACACGGCGGCCTGGGCACGGTCCATATCGGGAATTTCCACGACCTGGATCTGGCCGATCAGTACCGGGTCGGTTGACTGCGTGCGGTAGCCGCCTGCACCCCGGGCCATCTTGGCAGCCGAGCTTAGCGCGGCGACTACTGACGGCTCTTCGACGACCATCGGGATGACGTAGTCCTTGTCGTTAATAAGGAAGTTCAGGCCTAAACCAATTGGCAGGCCCATCACGCCGATGACATTCTCGATCATCTTGTCCGCGGCGCTTAGCTTTAGCGTATGCTCGCCGGATACCAGCGACTGGTAATCGCTGTCATTAAGAAGGCCGCGTTCGCGCACTGCCCGCACGCGTTCGTCAACAGACATCTTGTAGAAATGTGGGATTCTCGATCGATCCACGACTTGCTCCGGCAATGGGATGACTAATGATCGCCTGACTGCTCGGCTGCTGCAAACTGTTTACCAAAGGCGCGCTGACGTTAGCAGGAATGGCGGGTCTGTGCCAGCATGCCCCTGCTCCCGGCTTTATGTTCGCTGCCGGGCGCGGGTGCATTCGCGCAATACCGATGCGACAATCGGGCCAGCCCTGTGAGTTGATTAATTACCGCTGCCCATGCTTCGTTGAGGGAAATGTATGGATCCAATCTGGCTCGACAATTACCCGCCCGGCGTGCCGACGGGTTATGTCGTCGACCCCGATGAGACCCTGATCGACGCGATGGAGGCGACCTTCGCGGCGTGGCCCGGCAACAGGGCTTTCGCGAACATGGGCCATAGCCTGACCTTTGCCGAAACGGATCGCTTGAGCCGGCAATTCGCCGCATACCTGCAACGGGACTTAAAGCTTATGCAGGGCGACCGCGTTGCCATCATGCTGCCCAACCTGCTGCAGTATCCCGTTGCAATGCTCGGTTGCCTGCGGGCCGGCATGGTTGTGGTTAATGTGAATCCCATGTACACGCCCCGGGAGCTCGAGCATCAACTGCACGATGCGGGCGCGAAAGCAATTGTGATTTATTCGGGCAGTGCGCACGTGCTCGAGGAAGTTTTAGAGCATACCGATATAGCGCATATCCTTGTGAGTAATGTCGGTGATCTCTTGCCGTTGCCTATGCGTGTCCTCGCAAACTTCGTCGTGCGCTTCGTGAAACGCATGGTACCGGCATATTCACTTCCAAACGCACAATCTTTCCGCGCAATACTCGGCACACCGGTCGGTGATTACGTTCGACCCGATAACATTATTGGTAAGGATGTCGCGATACTGCAGTACACCGGTGGTACCACCGGTTTATCCAAGGGCGCCATGCTGAGCCATTCGAACCTGCTTGCGAATACGAGGCAGGTGAACAGCTGGTTTGGTGCCCTGGATGTTCCCGGTGAGGAGATCATCATCACCGCGCTGCCGCTCTACCACGTGTATGCCCTTACGGTGAACTGTTTTGCCTATTTCGTAAAAGGCGGACTGAATATGCTGATTACCGACCCGCGTGACACGGCCGCGATGGTAAAGGAGATGGGGAAGTGGCCGTTTACAGCGATGACGGGTGTCAACACCCTGTTCCAGAGCCTGGCACGGCATCCGGATATTGCGAAGGTCGATTTTTCGCACCTGAAAGTCGCATCGGCCGGCGGAATGGCGGTGCAGGAAGCTACTGCACGTGAATGGGTGGAAGTTACCGGTACACAAATTATCGAAGGCTACGGACTTTCGGAGACCTCGCCGGTCATAACGACTAACCCGCTGGACCTGCCCGAGTTTAACGGTTGTGTCGGGCTGCCGCTGCCCGGCACGGACGTGTCGATACGCAATGATGACGGGAACGAAGTCCCGCCTGGTGAAGCCGGTGAGTTGTATGTGAAGGGCCCGCAGGTAATGCTCGGTTACTGGAATAACCCCGAGGCAACGAGCAAGGTCACGTCAACGGACGGCTATTTTCGGACCGGTGATATGGCGACGATTGATGAACGCGGTTACCTGAAAATCGTTGACCGCAAGAAAGACATGATAATTGTCTCCGGTTTTAAAGTGTATCCGAACGAAATTGAGAATATTGTTACGCAGCACCCCGATATCCTTGAGGCGGCGTGCGTTGGTGTACCGGGAGATGATCCGGGCGAGGAGGACGTAAAGCTGTTCGTAGTGATTCGCGAAGGTGCGGATATTTCACCTCAGTCCGTGCGTGATTACTGCAAGGAAAACATGACGGCGTACAAAGTGCCCGGTGCCATCGAATTTGTCGACCACTTGCCGAAGTCGAATGTCGGCAAGGTTTTAAGGCGGGAGCTGCGCGGCCAGTAGCCCGTGAAGTTTGGATGATTTGATGTAGGAGCGGCTTTAGGCGTTCCTACAAACAATTAGAAGCGTCGCTATCTGGGTTTACCTGTAGGAGCGCCTTTAGGCGCGAACCCGCTGCACACAAGCGCATTACAAGTTGCAGATTCAGCTAATCCGGGCGCACTTCGGATACTTCTACCGAATCAGGCAATCATAGAAATAAAGGCGGGTTCGCTCTCTTACGACCGGCTGCCAAACCGCTGTGCTCATTAGTATTCGCCAGCGGCGAATATCGCGTGCAGCACAGCGGCCTATCTTTTCTTTAACGCCTGCTCTACTGCCTGCCAATGATCCTCGTGTGTCCAGGCTTTAATAAACTCTTCCCGTGCAGTCATCATTAACTGGTCCTGCAGTTTCCTGCGCCGTACGGCAGATGTTGCTTTGTAACCGCGCAGCACGTTCAGGCTCTTGCTTAAGATTCGATTGAGGAAGTCCGCCGTAAAGCCTGCGAAATCTTTATCTGCCGGACAGATGGCTTCGTACAGACGCAGTTGCCGGGCCTCTGCAGCAGCCAGTCGTTGCCCGGAACACAAAATAGCCAGTGCAGCACTGTTACCAATGGCATTAATCAGGTCGATGCCGCCACCCCAGGCTGTCGTGACATTGAGCTGTGCATGGATCAGGCCGAGGTCGGCATGCTCGGTCGCGATGCGAATATCGCAGGCCATTGCGAGTTCGGCACCGCCACCGAGTGCAAGTCCGTTCAGCGCGCCGATGACCGGCACCGGGAAATACCTTACCTCGTCCAGGGCTGAGTGACCGCGTTCGGACATGGCGCGGGCCTCGTCCTCTGTACGAATGGCATCAAGTTCCTGCAGATCACCGCCGGCCGCGAAACAACGGTCACCCGCACCGGTAATGACAGCACATTTCACCGGCGTGTCATTATTTTCACGCAGCGTGCTGCCAAGATCGTCCAGCAGGCTGAGGCTGAGGGCGTTACGTTTTTCCGGTCGGTTCAGCGTCAGGCGGAGGACATCTCCGTTGTGCTCTACCAAAAGTCCGTTATCTGTATTCATTGTGCTCTTAATTGCAGGAGCGGGTTTGCTGGGCAGGATGCCCGGGAACGACAAGCCGCGAATTAATAATAAAGCCGCATGATGCATTCGGCGACGCAGGCCGGACGATCCTGACCTTCGACTTCAACGCTGTATTTTTCCGTTATTTCGATGCTGCCTTTCACCTCTTCTGCGGACAGCAATTCGCAGCGTGCCCGGATTTTACTGCCAACCGGAACCGCCGCGGGGTAGCGCAGTTTGTTCAGGCCGTAATTGATTACGTTCTTTGCACCAAACAGCGGCTTTGCTTCATCTACGAGGCCACGCAGGTGCGGGTACAGCGACAGCGTAAAAAAGCCATGCGCTATCGTTGTGCCATAAGGCGACTCGGCCTGTGCTCGTTCCGGGTCTACGTGTATCCACTGCATGTCGCGGGTGGCCTCACCAAATTCATTGACCATCTCCTGGGTCATTTCCAGCCAGTCGCTTACATGGGTTTCCGTGCCGACCTGTGACTGTAATTCGCTGAGCGTATCTGCGAGTGACATGGGGTGTGCTCCTGTGTTTCTTCTTCTGCCGGATACCGGCTGAAATGCTATCAAATTAATCCGGTGAATCGGGCAGCGGTCAGGCAGTGCGCATGTCCGACGACGGAGCGTCGTGCCGGGCGCGCACATAGATGGCAAACATCAGCACCAGTGCGCTACCAAAGCCCATCATCAGAAATGGGCCACCTTCGGTCCAGATGTCGAACATGTAACCACCCAATACGGTGGAGACCAGTGTGCCAACTGAACCAAAAAAATTAAATGCCCCGAGCGTTGAACCGGTAATGCGCGGGTCTGCCTCCTGCCCAATCAGGGTCTGGCCGGATATGACGGACGTGACCATCCCGCAACCGAGAATGATGCCGACCGGGATTGCTGCCCCGTCGAGCGGGGAGTTCAGACTGCCAAACCACAGGTAGCCTACAGTCCCCAGTGAGGACGCAATGATCAGGCCCGTTACCCTATCAAGCCTATCATTGAAATAGCCAAACAGCGCCGCTATAGGCAACGGCCCGGCCATGATGATCGGTATCAGTATCGCGGCTTTGGACTGCGCGTCACCGGCATTCATGTCCATGGCAATACCCGCCTGTTGTACCCACAGAGACAGGTATGCTCCGACAACCACGTTGTCCCCACGCGCTATGAATGCACTGGCATAAGCCAGTGCGACGCGGGGATTGCGCCCGGCACCGAAGCCTTCTTTCACGAGCTTAAGCAGTGGGATTTTTTGATGCTCCAGTTTCAACTGCTCGCCACGCAGCCCGCAGAACGCAATTGCAGCTGACAAGAACGCGATCATGCCAACCCCGCTAATGGCTATCCGGCCCGCGATCACCGGATCGTAGCCGGCCTCGGTCAGCATGCGAATCACCTGGCCACCGATACCTGTCAATATAGAAAGACCAACACCGTTAAGAACGGATCCCAGCGCAACCATTTTGCCGCGTGATGTTTCCTTCGGGTAATCGGTTAGTACGGTAGTAAATGTGGATATCATTGCGGCTGCGCCCACCGCAAAAATTGCGCGGTATGCGGTCAGTGTTTCGACTGACGTTGCAAACGGGTAAGCCATGTAGCCCGCCGCAACAAAAATGTAGCCTATTGCGAGTACGGGGCGCCGACCGATGCGATCGGCAAGCGCACCAAAGGGGCCGACCAGGCTGATGAGGACGATTTCGTGCACCAGTCCCATCTTCGCAATAACGCGGCCGTGCTCCTGCTCCGGAATTCCCAGCATTACTTCCAGCACATAGGGCTGCTGAAAGTTCAGGAAGACGAGCAAACCGATACTTATGAACAGGACATATAAAAGAGTCCAGCCGTTCAGGCGACTCACGCCCGGTTGCAGCCAGATATAGCCCAGTAACTTCGTAGCGCGGGTATCAGTCATGTTTGGAGACCATTGCCGGGTGCATCCTTAGTCTTATTGAGCTGGCCTGGCCGCCGGAAGTTTTGCGCCCGCCACGCCCGCCCGGATGCGAGCAATAAAAATCTGGAAACTCTGCCCGGAAGTGTACTGATTCTGCGGCATTCGATGGCGGCGGACAAGTTTCACTATGGTCTGACCGACCCGCAAACGAGCCACCTGGCCGCGGCCAGACTCGCCAAAATGTGATGCGTCTGATATTAGCGGCCAGGTACCTTTGGGAGAATCAGCTATCTGAACGAGTAGTGAGGCAGGAGCAGGTCAACAATGCATGAGCTGCTAGGTAACAAGTCCATGCCCGAGTCACGGTCTATCCTGGCCGGGAATGCCGTAGTCCTGATGCTTGCACTGGCCCTGACTATCATGCTGGCCGCCTGTACGATGGGGCCCCAGTTCAGCAGCGAGGTGGAGCACAAGTCGCTGACCCTGCAGCCAAACGACCTGGAACGACATGGCATCGGTTTTCTGACCCCCTCCGCGGCAACCGGACAGGAAACTAATAAGCAATCGCTTTCCCTGATGTTTGCCGACGAACTGACGGTCGCCCGCTCGGAGGTACGGGTGGCGGCATTGCCGGAGGTGCTTAGCGCGGTGAACGGGAATGGTCTCGCCCAGGAATACAAACAGATGTACCGCGACTATCTCGAAACCGGCATCCTGGAACAGAAGACTCTTCGGGAGATAGGCCGGGCTAGTGGAGTGCGTTACCTGGCGCAACTAAGCCTGGCCGGGTTCGACCAGGGAGGTAGCAAGCGCTTCGGCTTCCTGGGGCTGCGACTGGTGGATACCAAGACGGCCAATATGCGCGTTTTCATGCAGATCTGGGACAGTGAAACCGGTGAGGTTGCCTGGGAAGGCACGGAAGAAGTCAGTTTTGCCTACGATACGAGCACCGAAAAGCCAGTAACCTTCAAGACCATTGCCGAAATGACCGCGCGTGAGCTGTTTGCTGTGCTGCCCGGCGCTGACCCTGAGCTGGTGGTTGCCTACGATCCCGACTACGAGCATCTGAACTGACATTCTGTCGCATTGAACCAACCCGTGCGTCAACCGGAAAGCCCCTGAAACGTTGAACTTCAGTAGGGTACGGGACTCAAATCTTCATGAGTAGCCCGCTTACCCGGCTATAATGGTGTCTGGCAACAGGCCCCGGCCGCGGGGGATACAATGATGACCCTTATAAAACGCGTCGGAATTATCAGCATCAGTCTTGTCGCAATGCTCGGCTTGTTCGCGTGTAGCAGTTCATCTCTGCAACAACCAGGAAGTTCATCCGGTTCATCAGCTCCTTCTTCAGGAGGCTCGTCCGGTTCATCCGGCTCGATGGGATCATCGGGCGGCATGAGTGGCGGTTCCTCCGGCTCCTCCGGCTCGATGGGTTCTTCGGGTTCATCCGGCTCGATGGGATCATCGGGCGGCATGAGTGGCGGTTCTTCGGGATCATCCGGCTCGATGGGATCATCGGGCGGCATGAGTGGCGGTTCCTCCGGCACGGCGGGTTCAGCAGGTTCGGGAGGTTCCGGTGTTTCTGCCGGTGGCATCCCCGACATTCCGAGCGGCACGGGTACGGGTACGGGCGATCTTGATGATGTCTTCGGTAAGTCGCTTGGTGATTATGATGGCACGATCGCCGGTGAACGTGAGGTCATATCTTCAAGTGGCGGTGGTTCAGCCAGGGGTGCGGGTCGCCGTGAACAGGGTGATGCGGATGCGGTTGCCACGGGTGCCGAGCGTGCCGGCGGTTCCATGCCGGATGTTCCCTCCGAAAGTGATGCTGGTTCATCCGCCGGCTCCGGTAGTTCGGGCGGCGGTGGTATGGGTACCGTTGGTGGGGAAGGAGAGCGCGAGGGCGGCGAACTCGACGAGTCGGAGCGTGACAGCCAGAAGGTCGTAAAACTTCCGGACGATATTCCGGTGGATGGTAGCGGCGATGATGTCGTCGGGCGCCAGATAAGGGAAGCCGCGATAGCGATGCAGGATGTTGATCCCAAAGCAGCAGAAGCGCTCTGGGACGAATACCGTAAGCACACCGGCATTCAATAGATTTACAGGATCATAATAATATGCAGTCCGCCGGTTTAAGCCAGCCAATCAGAATCGCGTTGCTCGGACTGGCCGCGGCCTTACAGGCCTGCGCGGTTTCTAAGACTGTTCAGTACGAAGAGATTGAAATAGTTACAGCGCAGTCGGAGGTGCCGACTTATGCCTTGCTCGATGTCGGCATTATGCTTTTCGATCCGGGGATACCGGAGGGCATCGAAGAACAGCAGAAGAATTTTATTTTTCCCGACGTGCGCCGTGCCGAGGCGCGTTATATCCCGTTTCACCTGAAGAATACACTCGAGTCAACGGGTTACTGGGGTTCTGTCTGGGCACTGCCGGAGGAATCGGACGCGGTTGACCTGCTGGTTTGGGGGCGCGTGGATCAGTCGGACGGCTACAAGGCAGTCCTCCGCATAGGTGCGTGGGATGCGACCGGTCGTGAATGGCTCAACAAGACCTACAAAACGGTAGTTCCGGCCAAGGCCTATGCACAACATCGCGATACCAACCAGGACCCTTACCAGAATATCTATAACGAAATAGCCAATGACCTCCTGGTCGTCCGCGAAAAAATGAGTGCCAGTGATCTGGATCGGGTTCGAAAGGTTGCCCAGCTACGCTATGCAGCCGACCTGGTTCCGGATGCATTCGCCACTCACCTGGTAAAAAACCCGAGGGGGATCTATGAGATTCAACGCTTGCCCGCCGATGATGACCCGATGCTGCAACGAATGGACGCGGTCAGGGAACGGGAGTACATGCTGGTTGACACACTGAACGAGTACTATGCAGGCCTGTATTACGATTTGTCGGTACCTTATGAAGACTGGCGCAAGATGTCGCGTGAAGAGGCGCTTCGCTACCAGGAAGTCAAACGGGCGGCTCGCACGCGGCAGTTGCTGGGGGTTGCGGCGATCATTGGTGCCATTGCTTACGAGTCGAATGGCGGCAGCAACAGCGCGGTTACCGAGGTCGCGGTTATCGGCGGTATTGAAGGCCTCAAAAGCGGTTTCGGTTTATCGGCAGAGGCTGAGATACACAAGGAATCGCTGCGGGAGCTTGGCGAATCCTTTGATGCGGAAGTCGAGCCGATCGTGGTCGAGGTCGAAGGTCAGACACGCCGCCTTAGCGGATCTGCCGAAGAACGATACCGCGAGTGGCGACGCATACTGCGCGAGATTTATACTTCAGAAACCGGGGGTGCGCTGGATCAGGAGCTTCCGCAGCCTGAAACAAGCGCCGGTTCCTTTCCCAACCTGGACTGACCTGTACGTGAATGATTGAGCTCGCGGAGGGATTAGCCTTAGGCACGCGCTTTCGCCTGCTTAACTGCCTTGGTAAAGGCGGCATGAGTGAAGTATGGCTGGCCTTTGATGCTGAACGCGCAAAGGATATTGCGCTAAAAATTCTCGACCAGGCGCTCGCCGAAAAGGCCGGTTTTATCGAACTGCTGCATGCAGAATGCGCCAAGGCGAGGCAGCTTCGCCATCCCAATATCGTGCGCGTTTACGATGCACATACCGAGTCCGACCTGCATTTCATATCCATGGAGTACGTTGCAGGGTCCAGCCTCAAAAATCTGCGCGGCGGTGACTGGAAGTCAATTATTAAAACCCTGTTGCCCCTGACCGATGCGCTGGACTATGCGCATAAAGCCGGCATCGTGCATCGGGATATCAAGCCGGCCAACGTACTGCTTGTCTCGGCCGATGACCCGCGGTTAACTGATTTCGGAATTGCCAGCCTGCTTGCGGCAGAGTACTCGGACCAGGTTCGTACAGGTGGGTCTCTGCCGACAATGAGCCCGCAGCAAGTGAAGGGCGAGAGTCCCTGCATAGCTGACGATGTTTATGGTTTTGGCACACTTATTTACGACCTGGTAAGCGGTGCCCCCCTGTTTCATCCTGATGTAAGTCGCGAGAAGGTGCTGGGCGAGAAACCCGGGCCGCTCAAGTCGCGACTGGATAACTCCGTAATCCCTCCGCGACTCGAGGAACTGGTTGCGGCAATGCTGGAAAAAGAAGCTGTGCGCCGGCCGGTGGGCATGAGTGCAGTAGGTGCGGCACTGGCCGAAATTGTTGAAGAAGTGCCTGGAACGACAGGGGATGATGAGATATCTATCCAGGCGGTTACACGGAAGAGTGCGACAAAATCACAAGACACAACCTTCCGGCCGAAACCGCTGGAAACTACCGGCGCTTTGGGCAGCGGCCCCCGCCGCCTGCTTTACGCGGGTTTCGGCATTCTCGCGCTTGTCGCCCTGGCCGTCGTGTTCCTGTTGCCGGACTTCGTGGACGAGCAGACAGCAATGCGTCCACCGGTTGAGCTTGCCCGCGAACCCGTGGCAGCACAGCCTGCTAAAGATGATGGTCCGGCTGATGCGGGCAACCGCCAGGTGGCAGACCAGGCGCTCGGCAATTTGTTGGCGGCGGATGACAGCCTGCAGGCCAAAGCGGTGGAACTGTGGGGTGGGGCCGACTGGGTGGCTGCCCGTACCGCCGTTGCTGAAGGCGATGAGTATTACAAGAACCGTTCCTATGCCGGTGCCACTGATGCGTACCGGCGGGCATTGCGGCTGATGGAGCCGCTTGAAGAACGTACGGCGGAGGTACTCGCAACCGCTCTGGCCGATGCCGCCGCCGCGTTCAATGCAGGCAACCAGAAACTTGCACTGGACCGTTTCGACCTGGTGCTTGCGATCGACAAAGATAACGATGCAGCAAAAGTGGGCCAGGCCCGGGCATTGAGGTTGGACCAGGTGCTTGCATTGATGGAAGAAGCGTCCGGGTATGAATTCGTGAAGCAATGGCAGGACGCGTTACAAAGTTACACTGGGGCGCTGGAAATCGATCCGGGCTGGGAGGCCGCTGTCGCGGGTCGGGACCGGGTTCGCGGCATCGTTACGGGTAACAGCTACCAGGCCGCAATGTCATCCGGCTATGCAGCACTGGCGGCCGAAAAATATACGACTGCAAGGCGAGAGTTTTCCGCTGCCCTGAAAGTGCGTCCCGGCGATGCGGATGCACAAACCGCGCTGGCCCAGATCGAAACAGAACAGCGGCTCGCCCGGATTATTCAACTGAATACCGAGGCAGAGAAACTGCAGTCTTCTGAAGACTGGGCAACTGCCGTTGAGCGTTACCAGGGCATACTGGCGCTTGATGCGACGGTCGTGTCAGCGCGCGCCGGTCTGGAACAGAGTCGCCGTCGCGTCGAACTGGATACACGTATGCGTGAATCCATTGCCAGTCCCGACCGGCTGGCCGACGATGCGGTTTGGCAGGCAACCCGCACCCTGGTGGAATTTGCGCGCGGTATGCAGCCACCGGGCCCGGTGTTGACCGGGCAGATAAATGAGCTTGATCGCTTGTTACAACGGGCACTGGTTCCGGTCAGCGTGCAATTTCAATCGGATAACCTGACCGACGTTGTAATATACAAGGTAGGTCGTTTGGGCACCTTTGTGACTCGCAGCATTGAGTTACGCCCAGGCTCTTACACGGCTGTCGGCGTTCGTAATGGTTATCGCGATGCGCGAACCACCTTCAGGGTAGCGCCGGAAGTCACCATGCAACCTGTCATCCTTAGGTGTGAGGATCCGATTTGAGTCTTGAGATCGTCGTCAGTGATGCAGCCGGCACACGCATCCTGGGCGAGCAGGATTTGCCGCTGCACATAGGCACGGGTACCGATGCCGATATACGGATTCCGGGCGCGATAGCCACCGGTGATGTCGCGCAGATCGGTGTGCTCGATGACCGTTCTTTCGTGCAGGTTCCCGGTGACGGCGATGTTAGGGTTAACAATGAGCCGGTAAGCAGTACATGCTGGCTGCAAGCCGGGGACGTGCTGCTGGTCGCCGGTATCGAAATCATTTGTGAAATATCCCGCGGGAAACTTGAAATAAGCGTTGATTATCGCAACGTCGAATACGAGACGGCGCCGCCGCAACTTGCCGATAATATTAGTGATCCGGGCCAGAACATACAGCCGGTAAAAGTGCGCAAGGCGATCAGCCGGGGTGCGGAGCCCGGCGGTCAACCCGTACGTCGTGGCTATTACGTTGTCGCTGGCGCACTCGTACTGCTGGTGTTGGCCGCCGCCTACATGTTTAGCGCGGTTACGGTTGTCATCCGGACCGAACATGAGAACTCCGCGATCAGTTTGCCGGGGAGTTGGCTGACACCGGGCGGCAACGGCCGGTATCTCCTGTGGCCCGGGAACTACGATGTATTAATCGAAATGCCTGGTTTCGAGTCGTTGTACGACTCGATCGAGATTGCCGGGGGTGACCGTGCGGAATTTGATTTTCAGCTTAGAGAGTTGCCCGGGCGGGTCGCGGTCAAAACAATACCCGAAGCAGCCGGCGAGGTATGGCTTGACGGCCGGGCGGTTGGCGTATTGCCAACTGCGGAAGTGAAACTGCCGGCGGGCAATTACGAACTGCGCATCCGCACGCAACGTTTTCTTGAATACATAGCGACCGTGGAAGTGGCTGGTCTTGATCAGTTGCAGACTGTCGAAGCTGAACTGGTACCCGCCTGGGCTGACATCATTGTAAGTACCGATCCGGCAGGGGCTGAAGTTGTGCTTGCAGATGAAGTATTGGGTATCACACCTGCGAGCATCGAGTTACTGGCCGGCAGCCGGCAGATCATTGTGCGTAAACCGGGTTATCGCACCGAAAGACGCGCACTGAATATAATCGCGGGCAAGGCTGGGGAAATTCCACTTATTAAACTCGCCGAAGCCGGTGGCTTTATACAGGTCGAAAGTAAGCCGGCGGGTGCCGCAGTCACGGTGGAGAACGAGTACCAGGGCAACACACCTCTTGAAATTGAGGTCGCCAAGGGACGCCGTTACCAGGTCAGGGTAAGCCGGCCCGGTTACCAGACTGCAACCCGTTCGGTTGAAGTTGCTGACGGAGTGCCGGTGCCCGTAAATATCGTGATGCAACCCAAAGTCGGAGTTATTAACGTTACGGCAAGCCCTGCCGACGCATCGCTGTTTGTGGACGGCCGCAATATGGGTAATGCAAACCAGGAACTCGAACTGATCGCGGTTCCGCACCGGCTGGAAGTACGCAAAGCCGGGTACAACACCTGGTCGGGCGAGGTCACACCAAAACCGGGCCTGTTACAACAGCTGGAGGTGCGGTTGCTGACCCCCGAGCAGGCGGTACTCGTCGCCATCCCGAAAATACTGACCACGGGCCAGGGGCAGGTCATGCAACTGGTTCAGCCGGGCGAACTGGTGCTTGGCGCGCCGCGCCGGGAGCAGGGCCGGCGGCCAAACGAAGTACTTCGCTCGGTGCGACTGACGCGGCTCTTTTATATAGGGCAGAAAGAAGTCAGCAATCGCGAGTTTCGTGACTTTCGTCCGATGCATACCTCGGGTGCGGAAAAATACCGCGAACTCGCCGCGGATAATAATCCGGCAGTCATGCTTAGCTGGAATGATGCCGCGGAATATTGCAACTGGCTGAGTCAGCGTGACGGGCTGGATCCTGCTTATATGAGTAAGGGCAGTTCGCTGGTGTTGGCAGACCCGCCTACGAACGGATATCGCCTGCCAACCGAAGCGGAGTGGGCATGGACAGCTCGCTACAACGCGGGCGGCGGTGAACGCAAGTATCCCTGGGGTTCAGGCATGCCGCCGCCCGGCAATTCGGGTAATTTCGCCGATATGTCTGCCGAGGATGTTGCGGTAAACACGATCAACGGGTTTAACGACGGCTATCCGGTGACATCGCCCGGTGGTGCTTTTGCGCCCAGCCCCCTTGGCATCTATGACCTTGGCGGCAACGTAGCGGAGTGGATGAATGACTACTATTCGGTATCGAGCGGCAGTTCGGCGGTACTGATTGATCCGGTAGGACCTGCCAAGGGGCAGTATCATGTTATTCGTGGTTCCAGCTGGCGCCAGTCGAGTATCAGTGAGTTGCGGCTGGCGTACAGGGACTTTGGTGATCGTGGTCGGCTCGATGTGGGCTTCCGGCTCGCCAGGTACGCAACGAATCACGCGAGTGAGGACTAGGATGAGCGCCCTTAAAACTATGCTGATTATGTGTCTCGGGCTGGGCATAACGTGGGCGGCCTGGCAGATTGCGCCGGCAGAAAGCTCCGGCATGTTCGGCGGCGCAGCCTATGCACAGGAGCCCGTTGAGCAAAGTACCGGGAACGCTGATCGGGAAATAAGCCAGGCAGAAGTGGAAGAGCAGCTCGCGCGGATCGAAGCGGCGCTGGCGACGGAAGGCGAAGTGAAAGAGTTTAAACCGACGGAACCGCTACCGGCCGATATGGCGATTGAAATGTCATCAGAATTGTAACTTGGTAAAGCAGGACCTGGCATGGGATTTACAGGGAGCAAGTAATGAAAAAGCAAATGCCCAACGAGTTCGTGTTTCACATGTTCGCGTTGCTTATCTCCGTCATCCTGGTGCACTCGATCTATCTCACGGTTATCCGGCCTAATGCAGATGCAATAACCCTTGCACAGCGGGCAGAGATCGCAACCAATCCCGACTACGTGCCGGAACGTTCTTTCTATGTGATCGTGCAGGATTTCGAGCAGGAGAGCTGCTTTATCCTGATGCTCTGGGCGTTCTCGATGCTGGCTTACAAGGCTATGTCTGCCAACCGCGAGCGCAAACTGTTACAACAGGAATTTGTACCCATCGCTGCGGGCATGAAGATTCTGCCGGCTGATACGCGCGAGTACTCACGATCCCTGCAATCCCTCCCGGACGATGAGCGCCGCCTGCTGTTACCGCGTGTGTTACTTGCCGCGCTGAGCCGGTTTGGCACGACCCGGAATGTTCAGGATGTATCGTCGTCTGCGCATACGCTTGTCTCGAATGAGGCAGAGCGACTGGAGTCGGAACTTTCCATGATTCGTTATATCGCCTGGGCGATCCCGTCCATTGGTTTTATCGGCACAGTACGCGGCATCGGGTCGGCACTGGCGCAGGCGCATCGCGCAGTTGAAGGTGATATCAGCGGCGTGACCGAAAACCTTGGCGTGGCGTTTAACTCAACCTTTATCGCATTATTAATCAGCATTGTCCTGATGTTCCTCGTTCACCAGTTACAGTTGTTGCAGGAACGACTGGTTTTCGATACGGAAAACTATGTGGATGAAAATGTGATTCGCCACATGCAATCCGACTGATACGTGAGAGGATCTGATGTCCTTTCTTGGTATAGAACTGAACGACGTTGCTATTATCGCGGTTGCCGACAGCAGTATTGTTTTTACCGAGCCGGGATGCGCGCTTGTAGAAAGCGGCAGTTTGGTATTTGGCGATATCGCCCTGCGTTCGGCACGTAAAACGCCGCACGCGTTTTTCAACCGCTACTGGCGTGACCTGTCGGAACAGCCGCTTGCAACCGGCGTCACGGGCATTGACACCTACGCCGATCTTGCTCACGCGCAGCTGAAGAAACTGTGGGAGCAGGCCGGCGGCGCCGACGAGGCCGCATTTGCCGTGCCCTCTTACTGGGGCCGCGATCAACTCGCCCTGTTACTCGGCATAAGCCAGGAGCTGTCCATTCCGGTCACCGGCATCGCGGAGATACCCATCGCTGCGACCCGGCGTACCTATCCCGGGCACGAACTGGTTCATATAGAAGTGTGTGCGCACGCAACCACACTGAGCCGTATCCTCCAGGACGGTAGCCCGGTGATAGCAGAAACGGGGGTCATTGAAAGCCTGGGCATGGTGTCGCTGCAGCGTAGCTGTGCCGAGTATTTTTCACGCCGTTTCCTGGAATGCAGCCGTTTCGATCCACTCCACGATGCCGGAAGTGAGCAGCGGGTATATGACCAACTCGACGAATGGGTTGCTCAGCTTGCCAGGGCGCCGGAAGCCAAACTCAACTTCAGTTACGAGGGCAATGAATTTACGGCGCAGACCAGCGCGACGCAGCTTGCCGATCATCTGCGCGCGCATTGCCAGCCGTTTCTCCAGGCGTTGCGCTCCCGCCTGGTCGTGGGCAAAGCCAGCGTTCTGCAAATTGACGCACGCTTTGCGGGTTTCCCCGGGGTGACTGATATGTTGCAGGAGTTACCGGCCTGCGTCGTGTTTGCACTGGATGCCGGTACCGCGGCGCGCGGACTGGTCTCGCGCAAGGCACAACTTGTGAGCCACGACAGCGGGTTCGCCGTCAGCACGACACTACCCTGGGATCAGCCACCCGCCGAGATTGCGGCGGGCGAAACACAGCTAACCACAACTGCGGGAATTCCAAGCCACCTCGTACTGGATGGAGCGGCTTACCGCCTGGGCGAAGAACCATTCCGTATCGGCGCGGAATCAACTCCGGGAGATTACGGGCTGACTATAAACATGCGGCACAGTGGGGTATCGCGCCGGCATTGCAGTATTGAAATCGATTCGGGCCGCATGATCCTGAGTGACTACAGCCGCTTTGGCACATTACTGAACGGGCACCGGGTCGATGGTTCCGTTGTTTTACAAACGGGTGACGTCATCAGCATCGGTGACCCGCCCTGTGAATTGAGACTGATATCTGAAACAGGTCCTGATGGCACGTAGACCCTTTTCTGTTTTCAACCTGTCGTTCCTCGACATCATGTCGTGCGGATTCGGCGCCGTCGTGCTGTTTTTTATGATCATAAGCGCGCAGGTTTCGGTGCGTGCCGATGCAGAAAATATTGATTTGCTCGGCGAGACCAATCGGCTTGAAGAGGAAGCACTGGACGGCCGCAAAAAACTGGTGCGTCTGCAGACCCAGGTTGAAACACGCAAGATGCGCATGAGCGATCTGCAGGAAGAAGCGCGGCGGCTGCAGGCCATGATTAACGAGCTGAAAGATGAGTTAGCCGAGCTGGACGACAGCAGCCTTGCTTCGCGCCAGAGCGTCGAGGAACTGCAGTCGGATATAGAGCGGCTGGAGGAAGCGAAAAAACGTTTGCTGGCAGCGGGTGAGGACGCCACAAAATCCGGCTCGAGGGCACGTACCTACGTAGGCCAGGGCAATCGCCAGTACCTGACAGGCATGAAAATGGATGGCAGGCGGATACTGATACTGGTGGACGCGTCAGCCAGTATGTTGGGCCGTACCTATATCAACGCGATTCTGTATCGAAACATGCCCGACAGCCTGAAACTGCGTACCCCGAAGTGGCGCAGTGCCGTGGATGCGGTCGACTGGCTCAGCGCGCGTATCCCTAGGGATGCCGTGTTCCAGATGCTTGCTTTCAATACAACCGCCTGGTCCGTGGTCGAGGGGTCCGGCGGGGATTGGGTGGATGTAGGTGATGGCAGTGAGTTGACAGCGGCGGTGAACCGCCTGCGTACGACTATTCCCAGGTCGGGTACCAGTTTGTACAACGCGTTCGTTGCTATTAACCGCCTGGACCCGAAACCGGACAATATTTATCTGCTCACCGATGGACTGCCAACCCAGAGCAAGAGTCCGCCATCCGCCGAGCGCATGATCCGGCCCAGCAGTCGCGTGAAGTATTTCACCGAGGCGCTCGAACAGTTGCCCAAAAAAATCCCCGTCAATGTCCTGTTGTACCCGATGGACGGCGATCCCGAAGCGCCGGGTTACCTGTGGCGGCTGGCTATCGATACACGCGGCTCGTTTATGACGCCGTCAAGGGACTGGCCCTGAGCGCTGATATGGCAAAGAACCGCGACCAGGACACTTTCAATCTGTCGTTTCTCGATGTCATTTGCTGTGGCTTTGGCGCGGTCATCCTGTTGCTTGTCATTACCAAGATTTATGAACCGGTGACAATAGAAGAGAGCAGGGAAGAACTCGAAGCGCTGCTCCTGGCTTTGCAGCAGGAGCTCTTCGAGATCCGTGGTGATTCGGTAGCGCTTGATCGCAACCTGGACAGTCTCGAGACGGAGCTTGCAACCGAAGAGACATTGGTCACGAGCATGCGCCGGGAGCTGCAACGTTTGCAGGGCCAGTTCCAGCCGCTTGATGATGAAGAGAGCCTCGAACTTAAGGGAGAGCTGCTTGCCGCGCGCCAGTCGCTAACCAAAGAAATGCAGAAACTGCTGAAAAACTTTCGGCCGAAAGAGGATGACACCACGGTTGGCGGTATACCGGTAGATAGTGAGTACATTATTTTCGTAATAGACACTTCGGGAAGCATGTTCCAGGGACCCTGGCGGCTCGTGTTGCAGATGGTCAGCGAAACCCTGCAGGTTTATCCGGAGATCAAAGGTATCCAGGTGCTGAACGATGAAGGCAAGTACATGTTTTCTTCGTATGCTGGTCGCTGGATACCGGATTCTCCAACCAGCCGGCGCAGCATTGTGAAGCGTTTGTCTGGCTGGAACCCCTACAGTGATTCCAGCCCGGTCGAGGGCATCACCGAGGCAATCAACACCTTTTACGAGCCGGGGCGTAAAGTCAGTATTTTCGTATTTGGCGATGATTACCCGCGTGGCTCCGTCGAGGCCGTGGTGAGGTACGTAGACCGCGTCAACAAGGCAGACAGTTCCGGCAACCGCTTGATGCGCGTACATGCCGTAGGATTTCCGACCCAGTTTTCCAGGGGGACTTCGGTCAATGCGTTGCGATTCGCCAACCTGATGCGGGTGCTGTGTGAGCGTAACGGCGGGTCATTCGTTGCACTGACCCGTTTATAGCGGGAGTCCGGGAGAACAACGATGAGAACACAGTCTGATTTAACCCGGCGCAGCTGCGAACCCTGCGAAGGTGGTGTGCCCCCGCTCGAAGCCGATGCCGCGCAGCAACTGCTCGAGGCCCTGCACGCAGACTGGAGTATGAGCGATGACGGCAAATGGATTCGGCGGGTATATGACTTCAGCGGTTTCAGCCGCACAATAGGGTTTGTGAACGCGGCGGCATGGATAGCCAATACCGAGGGCCATCATCCTGACCTGGAGGTTTCCTATCGTCGCTGCGTTGTAAACTACACGACCCATGCGATAGACGGGCTGTCGGAGAATGATTTTATTTGTGCGGCAAAAATCGACCGCCTGGTGCCGGCCTGAAAAGTCCACACCGGTATGATTGGCCGCTTAAGAGAATAATAATAGAAACCAATAATCAGGGGTATCGGAATGAGTAAGAAACTGGGTGGCATCCTGTTGATCGTTGTTGTGCTTGTCAGTGTGATTTACTGGCAGGATCCGTGGCTCTGGCGCAACTATGTCCAGTTCCTGGGCAGCGGTGACCCCAAGGGCCAGGAACTCATGGATCCCGCGGAAGAGATCCGTGGCGATGGTTCGTTTGTTTTGCCGGTCGTGTCCGAATCCGGGCGCATGATTCCGGCCGCAACCTTCGAAGCGATGCACGAATATGCCGATGAGTTCGGGTCGCATGCCCTGATAACGGTCCACAAGGGCGTGATTCAGGATGAGTGGTACGCGGATCACTGGCAGCGGGACTTCATGACCCAGTCGCAGTCCATGCACAAGTCGCTGATGGGGATCTTTGTCGGTATCGCGATCGAAGAGGGCAAGATCGATTCGGTTGACGATCCGATCGGCAAGTACCTCGAAGAGTGGGTGGATGACCCCCGTGGTGAGATAACCATCAGGAACATGATGTACATGAGTTCCGGGCTCGGCCAGTACGACTTTACGATCAACCCTTTCGATGACGGCATGAAGTGGCTGAATTCCGGCCGCTCCCTCGAGGCGATCCTTCGTGTACCCATGGCCGACTGGGAGCAGGGCGAGAAATGGGACTACAACAACCTCAATTCCGAGTTACTCGGCGTTATCCTCGAGCGCCAGTATGGGATGCGCTATTCCGAGTTACTGCGGGAGAAACTCTGGCTGCCGATGGGCGGTGAGATCGCGAGCATCGCTACCGATTCACCCGGCAACCGTGCGTTCACATCATGCTGTCTCGGCGCCCCGGCGATGGACTGGGTCCGCGTCGGCATGATGTTCCTGGGGCGCGGCGTGGTAAACGGAAACCGTATCGTTTCGGAGGAGTGGATCGACGAGATGATCACGCCGTCGCCGATGGCGGGTTTTTACGGTTACCAGATCTGGCTCGGTTACCTGGACCCGCCTTTTCCGCCGGACGACTCGGCCGGTTCCAGCGGTGCGATTGCACCCGAAGCATTTCTGGCACGAGACACTTACCTGACCTGGGGACGTGGCCAGCAACACGTGTTTATTGTGCCGTCCGAAGAACTGGTGATCGTGCGGCTAGGACCGGCGCTGGGTGCGCAGCCGATTAAGCCTGGCTACGACGTCACGTATTTCGTGAACACAGCCCTGCGTGCAATGAGAGGCGAGCCCTAACCTGCAGCCTGTTGAAAACGCCTCAGGCGAGTGCGATTCTCAACGCCGCAGTGTGCTGGCTGGGGCGTTCTTCAACTAGAACATTGAGGATTTGTCGGCTTCGTCGTCAGTCGCGGGACTTCTGCTCGGAATGAAATCGCCGGTGATCATCGAATCGTACGCAAGGCCGGGGCCTACCATCGGATAGACGCAGGCCTCCGGATCGATGATGACCTCGAGGAATGCAGGGCCCGGGAATTCCAGCCAGTCCTTAACCATGCCGGCAATATCACCCGGCTGCTCAAGACGCTGAGCAAACTCGAAGCCGTCGGACTGTGCAGATTTTACAAAGTCTTTGCGCCGCAGTGATTTGTCACTCGCCGACAAACGACCCTTGTAATAAAGTTTCTGCCACTGCTTGACCATCCCGTCGCCAAAATTGTTCAGGACGATGACCTTGATAGGCAGCTCGTAGGTAGTCACGGTCTCGAGTTCGCCTAAGTTCATGCGAATACTGGCGTCGCCGTCGACATCGATAACCAGCCGGTCGGGCTTCGCAAACTGCGCGCCGATCGCCGCCGGCAGGCCAAAACCCATGGTGCCCATGCTGCCCGAAGTGAGCCACAGTCGCGGGTCCCGAAAATCGAAGTACTGCGCAGCCCACATCTGGTGCTGGCCAACGCCTGTGCTGATAATCGCCTCGCCCCGGGTGTAGCTGTTGATCTCCTCGATGACCGCATTGGGCTGGATAAGTTTGCTCTTACGGTCGTAATTCAGCGCATACTCCTGTTTCAGGTTTGCTATCTGCGTATGCCAGTCCGCAAGATCCAGCCGGATGTTCTCATGCTTGCCATACTCCAGTATCTTGCCAAAATCCTGGTCGAGGATACCGACATGAGACCAGTCGACCGACTTCACTTTCCCTATCTCTGACGGATCGACATCAAACTGGGCGATCGCCTTGGCCCGTGGCGCAAATTTTTCAGGCACGGCGGCAACCCGGTCGTCAAAACGTGCGCCGACCGCGATTACCATGTCGCAGTCTTCAACCGCGTAATTTGCAAATGCAGTACCGTGCATTCCGAGCATCTGCAGCGACAAATCCTCGGTTGTGTCATAGGCGCCGATGCCCATCAGGGTCGTCGCGACCGGAATCCGAAAGTGGTCCGAAAACTCCCTGAGGATCTGGGCAGATTCACTGTTTATGACGCCCCCGCCCGCATATATAAGAGGCCGCCGGGACTCTTTAAGCAGCGCATAGAAATTTGCGCAGGCAGCATCGTCCAGCACGTTCTGATCAACGGCATCCATTCGGTGCCGGTAACCGGGTATCGGCAACAGGCCGGAGCCCTGAAAGGTTTCTTCCGCGTTCTGTACGTCCTTGGGAACATCGATAACCACCGGTCCCGGCCGCCCGGTTCGGGCGATCTCGAACGCGGTCCTGACCGTGGCTTCCAGCTTGGACGCGTCGGTAACCAGGAACAGGTGCTTGGACAACGGGCCGAGAGACGTGGACACAGGTGCTTCCTGGAAAGCGTCCGTGCCTATTGCGGTGGTCGGCACCTGGCCGCAGATCACGACGATCGGAACCGAGTCGGCCAGGCAGTCCCGTACCGGCGTCGCCGTGTTGGTAGCGCCGGGTCCGGAGGTGACCATGACCACGCCGACTTTACCGCTGGCGCGCGCATACCCGGCGGCCATGAAGCCTGCGCCCTGTTCGTTCGCCGGAACGATCAGCGGCATCGGCTGGTTGCCTGCGCTGTCGCAGTGTTCGTCATTGAAGCGGAAGACTGCGTCATAGGTCGGCAGGATCGCGCCGCCGCTATACCCGAAAATCGTATCGACACCTTCATCGGCCAGAACCTGCACGATCATATCGGCACACGACATTACGGTGCCGGCCAGGGGATGTTTGGCAGAGTCGCTCACGGTTTCAGGGCTCGGGTTCATGTTCTGGTCTTGCAAAAGCTACGATGGGGAAAATCAGGCGTGGATACCGCCCTGTGCTTCACTAAACGGCTGCCACGCTTTCAGTTTCCACAGGCTCAACGAGTGTCGAACAATTGTAACTGCATTGCAATAGCGGGAATTCTGGGCGACCATTGCGAGTTCGTTATCAGCTCTGTTTCCCCGGTCGGTTGGCACGATGCGCCATATAATTTCCATTCTGATGCAAAACGAGGCAGGCGCGCTTACGCGAGTGACGTCACTGTTCTCTACCCGTGGATACAACATTGAGTCGTTGAGTGTTGCGCCCACCGACGACCCGCAGGTATCTCGTCTGACGATGATTACCAAGGGGTCGGATGCAGTTATAGATCAGATCAACAAGCAACTCTTCAAGTTGGTTGATGTTGTCAATATTGCTGACATGACCCGCGGTGAACATATAGAGCGCGAGTTGCTGTTAATGAAAGTCCGCCTGCACGATGGCGCGAACATTTCGGATATCATATCGGCCGCCGGCGCTCGGGTGCTGGATGATTCGACCGCCAATTTCACCCTTGAGCTAACCGGCACCGGTATCCAGATCGACAACTTTATGAACACACTCGGCACCCGTTCGGAAATACTGACGGTGGTGCGTAGTGGTGCGATGGCAATCGCGCGCGGTACGACCGTGCTCAGTTCCGGCATCTGAAAACGCTGCGGATTCGCAGACATGAATACGGACTTCAACCAGCAGGTCGACCCTTTGAAGGATGCTTCAAGGGTGGTCGTGAAAATCGGCTCCTCGTTGTTAATCGATAAGGATGATGGACGGCTGAATCGCGACTGGCTCGAATCACTGGCAGGTGAACTGGCCGGGATGATCCGGCGCGGCCAGCAGGTGATGCTCGTGTCTTCGGGGGCGATCGCACTTGGACGTACATACCTTGGTATGGAAACCGGTAACCTGCGCCTGGAGGAATACCAGGCTGCGGCCGCATCCGGCCAGGTAATACTCGTGCAGGCTTACCAGGAACTGATGGGCAGGCACGATATCAAAGTTGCCCAGATACTTCTGACGCCGGATGACACCGAAAACCGGCGTCGTTACCTGAATGCTCGCAGCACGCTTGACACCCTGCTGGAGCGGGGCGTGCTGCCGGTTATCAATGAAAACGACACGGTCGCAACCCAGGAGATACGTTACGGGGACAACGACAGGCTGGCAGCAAGGGTCGCGGAAATGGCCAGTGCCGAGTGCCTGGTATTGTTGTCGGACGTTGACGGTTTTTATGATGCGGATCCGACAACAGAAAGCGATGCCAGGCTGATACCGGAAATACACGAGATAACCTCCGAACTGGCAGAACTGGCAGGCGAAAGCCGCACCGCGTACGGCTCGGGCGGCATGGCGACCAAGCTGGCGGCGGCACGAATCTGCATGCGGGCCGGCACGTCAACGCTGATAGCCAATGGTCATACGACGGGGCCGCTCACCGCGGTTGCCGACGGCGGGGCATGTACCTGGTTTCTGCCTTCGCGCACACCGCTGGCTGCACGCAAGCAATGGATAGCAGGTACGCTGACGCCGGGCGGTTCGCTGGCGATCGACGCGGGCGCAGAACAGGCGCTGCGTAAGGGCGGTAGCCTGTTGCCGGTCGGGGTACGCTCGGTCGATGGTGATTTTCAGCGGGGCGACGCCGTGTTGATCGTGTCCCCGGAGGGGCAAAAAATTGCGCACGGCCTGGTTGCCTACGACAGTGAGGAAGCGCGCCTCATAATGGGGGCACGCAGCCAGGAGATAGAAAGCCGTATCGGTTACCAGGGCGGCGACGAAATCGTCCATCGCGATAACCTGGTGCTGTTGGACAAGTAGGCTCTGTAACAAAGGTCATGGAATGGCAAGCGCAGTGGTAAAGAACAGTGAAATTACTGAGGTGATGGATGGTATCGGCCGCCGCGCTCGTGCGGCCGCGACAGCGCTTGCGCGCTCGACTGAGACCGAGCGCTACGATGCACTCGGTGCGGCCGCCGCCGCGCTTTTTGCCCGGCGTGACGAAATTCTCGATGCCAACGCGAGCGACATGCGCTCGGCCGAAAAGAAAGGACTTGCCGCGTCAATGCTGGATCGGTTGTTGCTCGATGAATCGCGGGTGAAGGCGATGTCCGAGGGTGTAAGGCAGGTCGCTGAACTCGACGATCCCGTCGGCGAAGTTTCAGATGAGTGGCTGCGCCCCAACGGCCTGGTTATCCAACGTGTACGCGTGCCACTGGGCGTGATCGGCATTATTTATGAGAGTCGCCCTAATGTGACTGCGGATGCGGGTGCGCTGTGTCTGAAATCCGGCAACGCCGTCATTTTAAGGGGCGGGTCCGAAAGTTTTAATTCCAGCACCGCCATCCACTCGTGCATGGTGCAGGGCCTGGCGCAGGCCGGGCTGCCTGAAGACGCTATCCAGATGATCCCTACGACTGACCGGGATGCCGTCGGCTACCTGTTGTCGGGCATGCAGTCCACGGTGGACGTGATCATTCCCAGGGGCGGCCGCAACCTGATTGCCCGGGTGCAAGCCGATGCTCGCGTGCCTGTTATCGGGCACCTCGAGGGTATTTGTCATGTTTACGTGCACGAGTCCGCCGATGTCAGCAAAGCCAGGGACATCGTACTGAACGCCAAGATGCGCCGCACGGGAATCTGCGGAGCCGCCGAGACATTGTTGATCGATGAGGCCTGCATGGCTACGCACTGGAAAACAATTGCAGATGCTTTAATCGAAGCGGGATGCGAAATTCGCGGCGATGAAACTGTCTGCGCGGCGGACAATCGTGTGCAGAAAGCGGACGAGCAGGACTGGAGCACCGAGTACCTGGATGCAATTATTTCCGTACGTGCAGTTGCAGGCGTCGATGAAGCAATCAGTCATATCTCAACTTACGGTTCTGGCCACACCGAGGCAATAATTGCCGAAGATCAGGACACCGTGGAACAGTTTTTTCATGATCTTGACAGCGCGATTCTGCTGCACAATGCATCGACGCAATTCGCGGACGGAGGTGAGTTCGGTATGGGCGCCGAGATAGGTATCGCGACGGGTAAGATTCACGCACGCGGACCGGTAGGCGCAGAACAGTTGACCAGCTACAAGTATGTGGTGCGGGGCACCGGCCAGACGCGGCCGTAGCGACTTCAGCCGCGATAGGTGAATCCCCGGAGTGCCGCCAAAAAAAATCTGCTGTAGGAGCGCCTTTAGGCGCGAACATGCTGCACCGACTCGCATTGTGAATTACGGGTTTAGTTGATTCGGGCACAGACCGGATATTTCTTCCACGAAAGGCGCTAGCGGAAAGTACGGCGGGTTCGCGCCTAAAGGCGCTCCTACAGCGAACCACTGTCTTTCCGTTAATGAAAGATGTATAAAATAACCAAGGGCAATGCGGGGGAAGACGCATTCCTGATAAGACGCGGCCATGGGCTGCGTCTTTTTGCTTTCCCCCTCCTGGCAGCCCCTTTTGCTGCGCTGCCCCCAGGCCGGTGAAGGTGAAGATCTTCCTGGAATCGGCGCTGTCATAAGGGGTGCCTGCAGGCCGGCCAAACAGCTATTTCTGGCTAAGAATCATTCATTTAGATGATTTTATTGCAAGTGTAAAGATGCTAGGGTTCCGTTCATACGGTGGATTTGTTGTACAACCTCGGGGGGGGTTCAAGTGGATAGCTACCTGAAACAGCCATTGTTTTGGTGTTGGTGTTTTGTAGGCATCTGGATAGCCCACGTCGCGGTTACTTGGATGTCGGCGAGTTGGAATGGCTTAATTATTTCACTTGCTGGATTGCTCGCAGCATTACTTGTGGTGAGTGCAATACTGAGTCGCCGGCGCAAGAATCTCCATCCGCGCGACGATCGTGAAGCGACCGCACCCTAGGGTTACCAGACGCCGTTCTGGAATAGCCGCAGCCAATACCGGAAAGGTCTTAGGCGGAACTTATGTCGCGGACGCACTGCGTCCGAGACGTCTGTCGTGAATTAGATCGCATCAATAATGGCATTCAAGGTCGAACTTGGCCTCATTAACTGACGCCACTTTTCCGGGACTCGCGCAGCCAGTACCGGAAAGGTCTTAGGCGGAACTTACGTCGAGAAAGCGCTGCTTTCGAAGACGTGTGACAAGAACTAGATACCGTCAATAATCGCATTGAAGGCAGGGCTGGGGCGCATGGCTTTACTGGCCTTGTCCCTGCCCGGCTGATAGTAACCGCCTATATCCATAGCCGACCCCTGTGCAGCATTCAGTTCGTCAATAATCGTTTCTTCGTTGCCGCCAAGCTGCTGCGCTATTCCTGAAAACTTCGACTGCAAACCGGTATCTTCGGCCTGTGCAGCAAGTGCCTGCGCCCAGTAAAGGGCCAGGTAGAAATGACTGCCGCGATTATCGAGTTCGTTGACTTTTCGGGAAGGTGATTTGTTGCTGTCGAGGAATTTGCTGTTCGCTTCGTGCAGTGCATCGGCGAGGATTTGTGCCCTGGCATTGCCGCTGTGGTCCGCCAGTTGCTCCAGCGATACGGCCAGTGCCAGGAATTCCCCGAGGGAATCCCAGCGCAAATGGCCTTCCTTCTCGAACTGCTGCACATGTTTTGGCGCAGAGCCGCCGGCGCCGGTTTCGAACAGACCGCCGCCGAAAAGCAGCGGCACGATTGACAGCATTTTGGCGCTCGTGCCGAGTTCAAGGATCGGAAACAGGTCGGTCAGGTAGTCACGCAGCACATTTCCGGTAACAGAAATTGTGTCTTCGCCTGCTTTGACGCGCTCGAGTGTAAAGCGCATGGCTTCGCGCGGTGCCATGATCTGTATATCCAGCTCGTCGGTATCGTGATCCTGTAAATAGGTGTTCACTTTTTCGATCAGGTTGGCGTCGTGCGCCCTGTTCTTATCCAGCCAGAATACGGTGGCGGAACCCGTCGCTTTAGCCCGGTTGACCGCCAGTTTTACCCAGTCCCTGATTGGCAGATCCTTGGTTTGGCACATGCGCCAGATATCGCCGGCCTCGACGTTGTGCTCCAGCAGTGTCTGGCCCTGCCCATCCCTGACCGTTACGGTGCCATCCGCATGAATCTCAAATGTCTTGTCATGGGAGCCGTATTCCTCGGCTTTTTGCGCCATCAGACCGACGTTAGACACATTGCCCATACTGGTCACATCGAAAGCACCGTGCTGCTTGCAGAATGCTATAACTTCCTGGTAGATGCCGGCATAACAGCGATCGGGAATCATCGCGTGCGTGTCATGCAATTCACCATCGGGTCCCCACATCTGCCCGGATGTGCGAATGGCAGCGGGCATCGATGCGTCAATAATCACATCTGAGGGTACATGCAGGTTGGTGATGCCTTTATCGGAGTTCACCATGGCAAGTTCGGGCCGGTTTCCATAGTTGGCAGCAATATCAGCTTCTATCTCGTGGCGCTGTGTGTCAGGCAGGCTGGCAATCTTCGCGTAGACATCGCCCAGGCCGTTATTGGGGTCTACCCCGAGTTGAGCAAAGGTTGCAGCATATTTCTCGAACACGTCGGCGAAAAACACGCTGACCGCATGGCCGAACATGATCGGATCGGACACCTTCATCATCGTGGCTTTCAGGTGCAGAGACAGCAGCACACCCGTGGCTTTGGCCACATCGGTTTCTGCTGCGAAAAATGCCCGCAGCGCATTGCGGTTCATGACCGAGGCATCAATGACTTCGCCCGCAAGCACCGGGGTTGATTCTTTCAATACGGTAGTCCGGCCATCCGTATCCATATGTTCTATGCGCACATCACCCGCATCAGCTATAACCGCGGACCGTTCGCTGGAATAAAAATCACCATCGGCCATGCTGGCGACCTGTGACTTCGAATCCGGACTCCAGGCACCCATGGAGTGCGGGTGCTTCTTCGCATACTGCTTGACTGCGGCCGCGACGCGACGATCTGAATTGCCTTCGCGCAGTACCGGGTTCACGGCGCTGCCGAGCACTTTGGCATAGCGATTTTTTATCTCTTTCTCCGCATCGTTCTGCGGTTCTTCCGGATAGTCCGGAATATCGTAGCCATGACCCTGCAACTCGGCGATGGCGTCGTTTAGCTGTGGGATAGATGCGCTGATATTTGGCAGTTTGATGATGTTTGCATCGGGTGTTTTTGCCAGTTTGCCAAGTTCCGTGAGTGCATCACCCATTCGTTGTTCATCCGTCAGGCTGTCCGGAAAATTGGCAATAATGCGCCCGGCCAGGGATATATCCCGTGTTTCCACGGCTACACCGGCGGCATTTGTGAATGCTTTAACAATAGGTAACAGCGAGCAGGTTGCGAGTGCAGGCGCTTCATCTGTTTGGGTATAGATAATTTTTTGTGCAGTCATTCTGTCCGCCACCCCAGTTCGAGGTAGTACTCGCGTTCGCGGCCCGGCCAGTAGCGGAATTCGTCGGTGGTGCTGAAAAGATCCGCGCGATCGGCATATTCTTTGTCGGTCAGATTGTTTACCCGAAGTGCCAGTAACCAGTTGTCAGTTGGTTCATAGGAGATACGCAGGTTTAGCAGGTTGTGACCGTTGTAATCTTCGGTATTGGCCGCATCCATATAATAGTCATCGTTGTGCACCAGCTCGATTTCAGCCGTGCCCCGGTCGTAGTCGTAACCCAGCCGCACACTGGCAAGAGTGTCGGGCGCAGTATCAACCTCATTGCCCTTGGTGATTACTTCGCCGAGGCCTGCGTCGCGGCTGAAGTCATACTTGTGTTCTGCAAGGCTGCCGGTGAACCCGAGGTAAACCTGGTCTGACAGTTGCCAGTTCAGGTTGGTTTCTATTCCGTAGTGCTTGGTCCTGCCGTTGCTGACATTAAAGCCTTCTGAATCCCTGAAAATGAAATCTGACTTGCGCATGTAGAACACGACGGTTTCTATACTGAAGGCCTCACGTGCGTGACGCATGCCGAGCTCCAGCGAATTCAGGCGTTCAGAATCGATGTCGGCGACATTCTGGCCTCGTTGCAAACGATACAGTTCGGTTGCCTGGGGAACCCGGAAGCCGCTTTGAAAATTGGCGAAACCGGTCGTCTGGTCGGAGATCTGGTACAGCACGCCTATGTTCGGCGAGATATTAAAAAAGTTATCGTCCCGGTCCGCCGGCCGGTTGTATATGCAACCGCCGAAGCCGCAGACTGTGTCGTCGTCACGGGTATTCCCGTCGAGCATCTTGTTGTCGTAGGCATAGCGTATGAATTCGGCGCGCAGGCCTGCCCGCACTTCGACGCGCGATGACACTGGCACCGTTAAGCTGGCGTAGCCCGCTGTCATGTAGCTGTTTACGTCGTAGTCGTAGTGCTGTCCCTGGGGTCGCGTAGCATTCAGGAAGGGGCTCGGACCATCGAGCACGTCTTTCTGGAACTCATCCAGGTAGCCTTCCGAAATTTCCGTGTCGATGCCGATGGTCAGGCTCGAGTTCTCTCCGACGTCGCGCTTGGCGATGAACATGAATCCACCGCTTGTTTGCCCGTTTTTCTCGCGTGGGATGCCTGGCAGGAAGAACTGCAGGAACTTCATCTGCGAATTGTGCAGGTAAAAGCGATATTCAGGCACCCATACGGGCCCGGCGTCCGGCGTCCAGGTAGTTGCGAACCTCAAGCTGTACGCATCGCGGAACGGGTAGACGCCTTCTTCGACATTCTCGTTGCGGAACCGGTCCGTGCCCTTGTAGGCGTTCTCGCCGGTGATGAAGCCCGCCGAATCCTGGTTCAGCCACGAGCCGCTGACAAGCCACTCGAGTTCGCCGCCTTCCCGCCTGCGCCGGTTCTTGCCAAAGAACTTGGCCTGGTTGTAGCCCGCATCGTCACGGAAGCCGCCATCACGGTCGTACACAATTCCGCCTGTGTACGCATTGTCGCTTTCGCCGCTATCAAACTGGACCCGGCTGCGCCAGTAGTCATTCGAGCCGGCTTCCAGTCGTACTTCGGTACCGGCTCCGCTGCCGGGTACGGGCAGCAGTGTGTTGATTGTGCCGTGTAAACCATTGGAACCGTAGAGCGCGTTTGCCGGGCCGCGAATAACTTCGACGGATGAGGCGAATTCGGTGGGAACCTCGAACAGCTGGTTGACGTTGCAATAACCCGTCGGCCGGGTCGGGACGCCATCTTCGAGAATAAGGAATGCGCCGCACGAACCGGGCCCGGTCAGCACCGGCGAACGGATCGCGGTCAGGTGTTCCTGGCCGCTGTTTCGCCCGATCCAGACACCCGGAACCCTGATGCCGAGTTCATGCGGGTGGACAGCGTTGACACTGCGGATTTCTTCGTCACCGAGCCGTGCGATATTGCCGACTGTTTCGAATTCCGGGGACTCACCGCGGTTAGCTGTTACAACCATGATTTCGGTGGCCGGCTTGGTTTCTGCGGCTGCAAACAGCGGAACCAAAAACCCGGTGGCTAGGGCTGTTAGCAGGTAAGCAACTTGCAGCGGTGTTCGTCGCAATCCGCGGTTTCTGTTGTTCATGTGTTATTTCTCAAGAGTCGGAGGTGTTGTTGATCACTTCGAATAGCAGGGTAGGGGCATCACCCTTGCGCGAGTACTCGTGCTCCCTGCTCATTTCTTTCAAAGCCCGGTCACGTTCGTAACGACTCTGAAACCAGTGCTGAGTGTTCCAGCCTTCGTCAAGCAGTCGTCTGAACGGGTCGTTTTCCGGCAACGTGACTTGAATGCCGAAGCCGCCGGTTTTGGAATCAGGTGTGTTCATCTCGTAGACTTGCCGGGCACGGTGCCGACATTCTTATCGTTTATTTGACGGGCCTTGTTTACCGCCGGCAAATAATGCCCGCACCTTCACGCACGGTGAGGCGAGCATACTTTGCGTGCACTAGTGATAAACGGGTTTGCCAAAGCTCATCCACAGTCTGGATGCTAATGACGGGGTAGCCAGTATACGCGTCTGACTCGCGTTCCGTGCCCGGCTTCACATGTCCTCGTCCGATATATCGATGCTGGTCGGGGGTAATTATATTGCGTTACAGCAAATCCTGCGCATTCGGACCGGGTTCCTGCCTGGTGGAGATCGGTTTTTGTGACTCGTTTCCGGTCAGCCTGCCTTTTAAGAAGCGTTGAAAGCCAGGGACAGGCCGCGTCGCCGGGTCCTGTCAGGCCTGGCTAAAGCCCCTGGCGGATTCACGCCTTGTGTGACCAGGCTCAAGGAAATCAGTGATTTGCAGCGGCTAAATAGGCTCGCAGCTGGTACGGGGACAGGTGGTGGCTAGCAGCTGAAGGCGGGCCGGTCAAGCTTGGAGCCGCGATATCTTTTGTTCAAACTAGCCGTTACGGGTTTGTTGCCGGGTGACCCCGGGTCACTCAGACGAACCCCTGGGAATCATTGGGTTGTTGATCATGAATAACCACGTGCGGGATGCAAAATTTTATGTGGTGGGCGGACCGGTACAACCCGGCCGTGACTGCTACCTGCACCGTAATGCCGATGCCGAACTGATGCAGCGGCTGGAAGAAGGCGAGTACTGTCACGTGCTCGCGCAGCGACAGACCGGCAAAACGAGCCTTGCTGCATCAACCGCACGCAAACTGCGCGCGACCGGTACGCTTGTTGCGCTTGTCGATCTGATCCAGGCGAGCGGTGAAGACCCGTCAGAGAACGCAGGTCGCTGGTATTACAGCATCGCGTATCGCATCGTACGTGAGTTACGTATCCGGGCTGATGTGCAGCAATGGTGGAAAGAGCGTGGTGGTCTGACCAACCTCCAGCGTATGCGCGAATTCTTCCTGGAAGTAGTACTGCAGGAAACTGATAAACCGGTCGCTATTTTCTTCGACCGGATAGAGGCCACCATAAATGAGCCCCTGGCACAGGATCTGTTCAGTGCCGTCCGGGCATGTTACGACGCGCGCGCGAATGACATCGAATTTCAACGGCTGACGTTCGCAATGTTCGGTTCGGGAGCGCCGGCCGAAATTGTTAAGAACGTTCAGGGCTCACCCTTTGAGGTCTCGACCGCCGTGGCTTTGCCGGATTTCAGTCCGCAGGAGATGGCAGGCCTGATAGCCGGGCTAGGCGAACCACTGACAGATGCCGAAAAAATTGTTTCCCGTATCTGGACCTGGACACGCGGTCATCCTTATTTGAGCCAGAAGGTATTCAGAGGGCTGGCGCGCCGCAAGGATGAGACCTTGTCCGCTGCAAGCGTGGACGACCTGGTCCAGAACCAGTTTCTCGCGTCCAGTACCCTGCGGGATGAGCCGCACCTGTCGGCTATTGCGGAACAACTGCTCCGGGAAGGCCCGGGGCGAATTGCCCGGCTCAATCTTTATGGCCGCATATCCAAAGGCGTGGAGGTGATGTCCGATCCCGGGTCGGTCGCGCAGCGTGAACTCCTTACCGCCGGTGTGGTGACCATAGGCAGGATGAACGAGGTTCGGGTTCGGAATGAAATCTATGCGATGGTTTTCGATACCCGCTGGGTAAACCAGAATCTGCCCTATGGTTTCAAAGGGATGGGTATTGCGGCTGCAATTATTGCGTTCGTTCTGGCCGTACCCATCTGGTATACCGAACATCTCCCACGGCCGTATGTGCAAGCGCTTTCTGCGGCTAACCAGGATTATGATGTCGCGGTCGATGCTTACGAGAGTCTGAGCTTTTTCCCCAGCTATGCGGCGACCGCAAATCGCCTGCTGGAGAATTTTCTCACCCGCATGAGCCGCCAGGCGCCAACGCTGACTGACATGATGCGCATACGCAGTCGACTGGATCTGATACCAGGCGGCACCGAGCGCGCAGATGAACTGCTGGCGGATTTCTGGGAACGGCGGGCAAACGAAGCGGCGCATGCCGGTGATCGCGATGGCGCCCTGGTCGCGTTGCTCGAAGCCCTGCAATTTCCAAATGATCGGCGGCGGCGCTGGGCGGCGGAGCTGGTCGGGCAGGACTATCGCAACCTTGCCGGGACGCTGCACGTAGCGGCAGAACTACAGGGTATAGAAGCTGACGAGGCGGCTGGTCTGCTGACATTGCTGGACGCGGCCAATCGCGCCGAGGTCTGGCGCATCGATGGTGAGCGGCCCCGTTTGTCGCGCAGCATTCAGCTGATTGCCGAGGAGCGTCCGGTACTCGAGGAGCGGCAGCTTATAGAAAATGTCAGCACGCAGCCGCGCCTGATCATCAGCACAACTCATCCGGAGCCCGGACAGGTCACCTTGCTGGTGCGCGCGCCTTCGGGCCAGGAAGCGAAGCTGCGACTCGATAGCGGGAAGCAGCTGGATGGTTCCTTTATCGCGTTTGATTTTACTGCCAGCCCGGAACTGCGTGTTTTGCTGAGTGAAGAACTTACGGGTAACTGGACGATTGCACTCAGTGACCTGGAGCAGGGTATTAGCGGCGAGTTGCTCGACTGGGGCATCGTTTCCGGCGAGACCACGGTTGTTGCAACTGAAAACATGGTTGCCCAGCCGATCCCCGAGCCGCGTTCTTCGGCAAATGCCACGACAAGGCTGGCGACGGGCGGCCGGTTGGCGATGTCCTGGCCTGCCGGACCAACCACCGGTGGTCCCGTCGTGGTATGGGACCTGGCCGGCGAGGAAATACTTGCGCGTGTGCCGCGTACGTCCGATTTCGTTGATGCAAGATTCGCCCTCGGCGGCAAGCGCATCGTCACAATCGAAGGCCGCCAGTTGCAGGTCTGGGAGTCCGGCACCGGTAAACGTATGGGGCGCATTCCGCTGAATACAGAGGCCGGGCAGCGGGTCAGGCTGTCGCCCAATGGTCGCTTCGCGGCAATCAACAGGCTTCGTGCAGATAACACCGCAGGTATCGTGGTCTGGGACCTGGAGCACATGCGACGCACAGGGCTACAGATCACGGCTGAAAATGCAGGTCCGGTTGCCGTGGATTCGCAGGGTCGGTACCTGGCGATCGGTGGCCGGGATCCCTGGATTCGTGTCTGGTCACTTGCGGATGGCACGCTCAGGCGCGAGCTGGAGCACAGTTCGCCATTACGTTCGGTAAGTTTTGATGCATCGGGCGAGTGGCTCGCAAGCGATGATCTTTCCAATACTTTCAGGCTCTGGAATGTTAATAAAGGCGGCGCACCGGTCATAGAACGGCTCGGCAGCAGCGCATGGTCCGTGGATTTTTCGGCAGACTCGTCCAGTCTGCTGTATGGCTCATTCGATCGTGCTTACGAGGTCAATCATTTACCGGGGGGCCGGGGCGCAGGAATCCATTTGCGGCATGCACGATCGGTAGGTCCGGGGACTACAAGGCGGGAAACAATTGCGCCGGTCATTCTCGCATCTCGCAACCTGGTTGTGACCAACGATGATTCACGCAGCGTCAAGATCTGGTCGGTGCCGGCGCAGCAGACTACGGCGGTGTCGGGCAAATCCATACCAGGGGGAACGCGAGCAGCCTTGAGCAGGGATGGACAGCGCATTGCGGTCGGGTCCGCTTCGGGTGACGTCAGGATTTACGCGGTCGGTGCGCCAGGCGGAATCCTGCTGGGCCGAAATGAGGCCGACAACGTTAAGGCCGGCGATTCGGAAGTAGTCGATCTGCATTTTTCACCGGATCGTTCCCGGCTTGCCAGCGCATCGCTTAATGGGCAGGTGCATGTATGGGATGCAGGTACTGGCGCAGTGCAGGATTTACTGATCGTGCATCCGGATGGCGCCGCGCATGATCTCCTGTTTGCGGACGGCGGGCGCTACCTGATTTCAGCAAGCCGGCTCGAGGTACTGACGACCGATATGGAAACCGGAGAAACCGTGGCCCGCTTGCGGATTCAGGCGAATCATCCGCAACTTGCGATCGCAGCCGAAACCGGAGACGTATTTATTGCTGATGATCTTAATGGCGTAACCGTGTGGAACTGGCGCACCGGTCAGTCAGACAGGGTTATCGCAGGTGACTTTGCCATACGCACGGTTGCCGTGACTCCGGATGGCAGCCGCCTTGTCACCGCAAGCGACACGCAGTTACTGACGCATTGGGATATGGAAACCCGCAAACCACTCGAACAGTCAGTCGGGGCCGCCGGCAAGATCGATGAAATGTGGATTACCGCTGACGGTAATCGCCTGACAGTACAGGCGGGTTACTGGCTGCAGTCCATTGCATTGTTCTCGACGGGTCTTTCGGTGCGTAACACCCGGTTGCTATCCGAAGCGCCGGCTTTTGTTCAACCCGGGGCGAGCGGGGAGTTCGCCTTTATTCTGTCGGCATCGCGGTCCCGGCCCGTGGTTTCATTGCAAAGTGTAAGGGATCCATCAGCAATATTGCTCGAGGGTGATCCGGACAAACTTCGTGGTTACTGGCGCGATCGTTTAGCGATGTCACTGGATGCCGAAGGCCGCGTGCAGCCTGTGCTGGGACAGGCAGTAACGCTGTCTGCCGTCCAGCCTGCCAACTATTGAGTAGCGGCTTCTTCGTTTATTCGTCGTTCACCGGCAGTTCCCGGACCCACAAATCCTGTTGCGGGAACGGTATCGTGACGCCTTCGGCATTAAAGCGACGATATATTTCGCAATTCATCTCGTGCACGCGCAGACCGCGCAATGACGGTTCGGGAATCCATGCAAGTAATTCGAAATCCAGGCTGGAATCGCCGAAAGCGCGAAACCGCGCCCGCGGTGCGGGCTCATCACACAGTTCTTCATTGTTCCTGGCGATGGACTCCAGGATTTCGAGCACGTGCTTGACATCCGAACCGTAGGCGACGCCAACGGTCGCCCGTACCCTGAATTTCGTATCGTGGCCGCCGGATTCGTTGACAATCTTGGCTCCGCCCATCACGCCGTTGGGAATACTGACCTCTACATCGTCGCGCGTCATTAGTCGTGTGCTGCGCAGGCCAATAGCTGTGACCTGTCCACGCTCGCCGGTATCCAGGACGATAAAGTCACCAATGCGGTAGGGCCGGTCGGCCAGGATTGCGACACCTGCGAACAGGTGGCTCAAGGTATCCTGCGCGGCAAAGCTGAGCGCCAGGCCGACGATACCGGCCGAAGCAACCAGGCCCGTAACATCTATATCCCAGGCAATTAATATTGCGTACGCGCCGGCAAGCAGGAGAAAAACTGTCGCCAGGTTACGCATGAGCGGAACCGTATCTTTCTGGGCAAACGCAAAATAATCCGGGTTGCGGCCCATGCTTTCCAGGATCGCGCCACTCGAACGCATAAAGAAACGCAGCCAGGACAGGATGATTAATGTTTTCAGTATTGCCCCGGTAGCGGCGAGCGCTGTTTCACCCAGCTGCACCTTGAGCGAGTTGCTTGCGATGATGAGGCCCATCAGGGCGAAACTGGTAAACAACGGTTTGTGAAGCAGCTGGACGACGAGGTCGTCCAGCTTGTTGTCGGTGGCCTTCATGAGACGCGACACTACGGTACAGATAAAAACTTCGGCGAGCTTTGCGAGCACCAGGCCGATCGTTATGATCACGGCCGCCTCCGTCCACGGGTTCTGAATAAATTCAGCCAGGATTTCCGGTGGTTGTTCGATCAGCGTCTCCAGGACCTGATCCGCCGCTTCTGTATCTTGTGCCGCTTCTTCAGTTTGGTGTTCCATGGTCTTTGTCCGATGTAGCTATACCGGTATCGTCAGGGTTTGCCTGTACCAATAGTAATCCAGACGGCCGGCATGTATCGCGTGCAAAAAAAAGCGGCCCTCACCATAAGGAGTAGGGCCGCAATGCGGAGGAAGTCTGTAAATCAGGTGAGCACTAGAAAGTCATTTCGTCACCACCCTCGGGTACCGGGTCAATGGCATAGGTCTGCACCGGCTCCGGCTGTGGGGCTGCCCTGGCAACTCGTCCGGTAGATTTCCTGATCTGTGGCGTACTGGCGCTCAGGATGTCTACAAACTGCGTTGCTGATATCGGTGTCGGCATGTTCTCCGCGTCGAGGATCTGCTGCGGTGACATGCCGTTGCCGTAATACTGTTCGTTGGAAATTCGGTCCATGCCGAGCCACGCGCCGTCTATGGCTACGCCGGCAAACAGCCCCCTGTTCCGCGAATAGGAGTAAATCTCGGCCGCGAGTCGCCCGTCGGTGGCTGCCGAAGTCTGGCGACCTACCGGGCCGACTGCCGCCGATGCGTCGGCGCCCAGCGTTATTTTGCCGTCCACGATCTGATCGATGCTGCGCCGGTCCTTGAACACCAGCACGATATCGGTCGACTGTGCGCCGATCTGTAGTCCGAAACTGCCGCCGCCCAGCGATATAAAGGCGGGGTTGCTCCATGAGCCGTCATCCTGGCGCACGACGAGTATGCCCTTGCCGTAGCGACCGCCAAAAGCGGTCAGGCCGATTTTGATGACACCGGGGAGAACCGCAACGCCATAGGCGTTATTCAGTATCCGGGGCGGTATGCCCTGTTCGGGGATATGGGTGAATTCCTGGATAACCTCGATCGCGGCATCCATGCGTTCTTCGGTTTTACTGGTGGCCAGCGCAGTGGTGGTTACCAGTACCAGCAGTAAAGCGCCGGCGATAGGAATAAGTCTCTTCATGGCCAGACCCTCGCTACATCCATGTGTTGCCATGTCGCACTGCTTTCGCAGCCCTCTGCGGGTCTTCTTGCTGAGACTTTTCCGCTCTGTTTCGTACGCGCTGAATCATCCGTGATTCGTCTCATTGCGCGACGACAGCCAGAATTTAACGTAATTCAGAACGTTAGGGAAGACTTATAGTAAAAATATCAGGAAATCCTCGCAGCGCCTTGGTTTTAAGGCGCTGCGCTGCATAACCTGCGCCGATTCGGTCGCTCGTCAGGATCAGGCAGCATCCACTACAGGTGGCATGGGACATTCCAGTAATGCGCAGATCGCCCGCAGCAACTCGCTTTCGGCCCGGCTGATCTGATCATCGAGCAGTGCCGAGGCCAACAGCGCCGCGATAATCGTCTGCCGGTCCTTCGGTACGCAGTCCAACAGGCGGTCGAGTGCTTCGTCGGCCGCGCGAACCCAGTCTGCGGGTGCATCCGGCAGCCCGGTGTCCGTGCCCAGTATGGCAGCGCCGGCCCTGTAGGCTGCCACGGTCAGGGTCTCGTCCCTGTGGCCCCGGCGGGCATAGATACTGAGCAGGGTCCGGGCTGCATCCCGAATCCGGGGATCGCTGAGCCGCCGCCAGCGCCTGCTCGCGGCAGGATGCGCCGCCCGCCGCAGGTAGCTGCCTACCAGCCGCAGCAGGGCGTATTCATATGTATCCATGTGGTTGTCTATGAGCGCAAGCTGGGTCAACAGCTCCAGCAGGTACTCGCGGCGATTCTGCGGCAGCACCTTAATAAGGGGCAGCGCCAACTCGACCAGCGGCAGGCGGGTGCCGTTCGGCAGGCCGGCCCGTTCGGCATACAGTTGCGCGACCCGGTCGCGCCGTTCATCTCCGAGCTGCCGGCTCAGCAGATCGAGTTGCCGGCCGCGGGTGGTCGGGTCGTAGTTGAGCATCAGCGCCGGCAAAAGCAGCACTACCTGGTCGGCTGAATCGAGCGCCTCGTTGATCGTTTCGGGAATCCGCGCGCGGATGCCGTGCGCCAGTTCGATGTGGCGTTCATCCGGGTTGCCGATGGATTGCATAAGGCTGTCAGGGTCGGTGTGAATGGCCGGGCCCGGACCGGACGCGAAGCCACTGGCCGGTGCATCGCTACCTGCGTCGCTCGCGGCTACCTCCGTCTGCAGTTCGCCGAAAGCCTCCGCCGTAAAGGCGGGATCCAGTGCCTGGATACGTTTCAGGAGTGGCGGGTGGGTCGCAAGCATGCTGGACAAGGCACCCAGGCCGTTGGCGAACAGCATGTGGCTGACTTCCTCGGCTTCGCCGTCTTTAAGTGTCGATTGCGTGGCGAGTCCGCCGATCTTTTTCAGCGCACCAGTAATGCCGTCTGTTTGCCTTGTGAACTGTACCGCCGAAGCGTCGGCCAGGTACTCGCGCTGCCTGGACACGCCGGCCTTGATAAGCCGCGCGGCAAACAGGCCAACGTAACCCGTAACCATGAGGCCGATGCCGAGCACCATTATGGGTGCGCCACCACCACGGCCCCTGCGCGTACTTCCCCCGCGCCTGCCCCGCAGCAGTATGCGGCCGAGCAGGCCGATGGCGAGTATCCCGAAGAGCGGCCCCATCAACCGTATGTTCAGCCGCATGTCACCGTTCAGGATATGGCTGAATTCATGCGCAATAACGCCCTGCAATTCTTCCCGGTTCAGGTGCTCGAGCGTGCCGCGCGTGACTGCAACGGCCGCATCGTCGGTACCGAAACCGGCCGCGAATGCGTTGATGCCGTCTTCGTGGTAAAGCACGTAAATCTCCGGCACCGGGATACCGGATGCGATTGCCATTTCCTCGACCACGTTGCGTAATCGCCGGTGCAGGGGGTCCGAATCGCCGGGCAGGAGTTGCGTACCGCCCAGGTCGCGTGCCACGCGCCCGCCTCCCTGGCGCAGACTGCTGACACGGTAAATGCTGGCAATGCCGATGAAGGCTATGGTGCCGAAGAAGGTGAGCGCGACGATACCGCTGTTGTTAGCCGCCCAGACTAAGGGATCAGGAAATTCGATGTTGCCGGCCGCGCTCCAGATTGCGACGGCCACGACTACGGTGACAGTGACCGCAATTGCGGCCACCGCCAGCGTCATCAGCAGGATAAGTTTGCGGGAATTGCGGTGCGAGTCTTCCTGGGCAGCAAAGAAATTCATGGCGCCGGTGGCCCGATGTCGTGTTTAGCCGTACGCAAAGAATTAGTTATCGGCGTTATCGCGGCTAAAGCTGACTTCAGGAACTTTGCGCTTGGTCTCGGTTTCGATTTCCAGGAATTCCGCTGCCGCGAAACTGAACCAGCCTGCCACCAGGTTGCCGGGGAACACCTCGCGGGCATTGTTGTAGCTCAGTACGGCATCGTTAAAAGCCTGCCGCGAGAAAGCGACTTTGTTTTCGGTACTCGTCAGTTCTTCCTGGAAGCTCAGCATGTTTTCGCTGGCTTTCAAATCAGGGTAAGACTCGACGAGAGCAAACAGCTTGCCGAGGCTACCGGTCAGCGTGGTCTCCGCGGCCGCGAGCGCCTTGATGGCTTCCGGGTTGGCCGGGTCCGCGGCCGCATTTTTCAGACCGGCGACAGCCGAGTTGCGTGCCTGGATGACGGCTTCGAGTGTTTCCCGTTCGTGCTGCATGTAGCCCTTGACCGACTCGATCAGGTTCGGGATCAGGTCATAGCGGCGGGTGAGCTGTACATCGATTTGTGAGAACGCGTTCTTTACCCGGTTACGCCTGTTTATCAGGTTGTTGTAGAGACCGACGCCCCAGAACAAGAGCCCGCCGATAATTACCAAAACTATTGTGGTTCCCATTACTTAGCCTCGCTTGATTGCGTTCGGAGCAGCATCCGGTTCCGGAATCCCGGCTCAGCTCTGTATACCCGCAAAAGGTCCAGGAAACGCATGCTTATGCAGATCTCCTGTATACAGATATTTGGGCACAAAGGCTGATTTCCAAGTCGCTGTTTCGTGTGGCATTTCGTCTCGCCCGAAGCCGATTTTGCGCAAAGCAGCGCGCGGCGGCAATTATGTAAAGTAAAGGTATTCTCAATCATACAAACGGTGACCTTTCCCCTGCATGCATACCACGGCTGATGTGGGAAATTAAGCATATCATGCGGCCTGTTTAGCAAACTGGGTTGGTGATAAATAGCCCAGCGAGCTGTGTGGCCGAACGTCGTTGTAGTGTTTTCTCCAGGCATTGATTTCTTGTCTTGCGTCGTTCAGTGATTTAAACCAATGCTGATTTAAGCAGTTATCTCGGAACTTGCCATTGAAGCTTTCAACGAACGCATTCTGGGTTGGCTTGCCGGGCTGAATGAAGTGCAGCTTCGTTCCGGTTTCTTTGCTCCAGAAGAACATGACCTTGGAAGTGAACTCCGTGCCGTTGTCACAGACCAGTATTTTGGGCAACGGCCTAATCCGGGCCAGTTCATTCAGGAAGCGGGCCACGCGCTGACCGGAGATTGACAAGTCAGCTAACTGGCCGACGGACTCCCGGCTAAAGTCATCAACCACGTTCAGGATGCGGAATCGTCGACCGCAGGCTAACTGGTCGGAAACAAAGTCCAGTGACCAGCGTTGATTGGCTTGTGTCGGCACCGCCATCGGCATACGCGGGCGTACCAGCTTCTTACGCCGCTTGGTGCGCACCTGCAGCCCCAGCTCTGCGTAGATCCGGTAGGTTCGTTTACGGTTAACGACCAACCCCTCGCGCTTTAGCAGGGCATGCAACATCAGGTAGTCGTAACGCGGGTAGCGCTCGGCTAAAGCGCTATTCCTCGCTTTGGCGCTCGCTGCACGACGAGCCGAAGGCAAAACAGCTGTAGCAGCGGTGGTGGCTCAGCATGACGCGTTTGCCCAGCGCCTGGTCCAGGGTGCCCCCCTGGTCGTAGCGGGGGTCGTCGTCGACCAGCGTGCAGGCGTAGATACGCATACGGCCATCTCTCTTGATCACCATCTTGCTGAAGGCGCACATGAATTTTCGGCGGCCGGTCTCGTCCTGGTGGCGCGTCATGCAGTCTTCGGTCACATCTGGTACTTCGGGGTGTGCGCCCGGAGTCGCGAAATCCGGGAAGGCCACGATGCGTATCTCGCCCGTGTACCCCACCTCGTTTACAAGTCTCCGGAATGCATTATCAACTGCAGCCGCATCCTCGTCCGGTTCTGCCTGGCGTGCCAGCGAGACGCCAAAGCCGAGTTGTTGCAGTTCGCGAATTGCCCGCAACGATTGTCTGAAAGTCCCGGCACCCCGGCCCGCATCGTGACGATCTTCGTTAGGCCAGTCGATGCTGATGCGAAACGATATCGGGTGGTCGCTGTTCCCGAGCGTTTCGATCTGGTGCAGTCGTTTGAGCAGCAGATCGGTGCCGTTAGTCAGAACGAGACAGGGTCGAAGTTTCGATGCATAGCGCAGTATATTGACAAAATCTTTGATGATGAACGGTTCGCCGCCCGTGAACGAGAACTGTTCCGCACCCAGCCTTACAGCTTCGTCCATTATTGGTTTTGCATCTTTTAAAGTGATGCGGCCCAGCCGGCTGTCACCGGGTTTGGAACCTTCGAGACAGAAAGGGCATTCGAGGTTGCAGGCGGTACCGGTGTGAAACCAGAGTTCGGTGAGCCCGTGCGGATCGATATAGCCGCGTGGCTCACCGTCCGGCGTGAACAACCAGTCCTTTTCGACACTTGCTCTCCGTACCTCGCTATCCATCGGTTTATCCGCCCCCCGTATCACGCGTGGCATCGTACCGGCGCACCAACCGCTCGGGTGCGACGCCCAGCATGAAAGCAATTGCCAGCCAGCGGTTGTGAATGCTGCGGCGTAACCAGCCGTCGCGTTCCCAGCGCCGCGGCGACACTCCTATGCCCGCGTTTACGGACGCAAAGCGCACCTGCCGGCGCAGGTTATGAACCAGGCTGACTTCCTCGAACAGGGGCGTGGCTGCGAACCCACCGGCCTTTATATAAGCAGAGCGTTCGCAGAACAGCCCCTGGTCGCCGTAAGGGATGCCTGCGCGCGCGCGAAAGTTAATCGCACATTCCAGCAGTTGTTTGTACCAGCGGCGCGTGCCCTGAAAACGAAACTGAAAATAACCGCCCCCGTATCCGGATGCTATGTGTTGCCGTATCAGTTCCGGAGCTTCAAGTGGCGGCGCACTGTCAGCGTGCAGAAACCAGATAACTTCGCCGCCCGCGCGGGCGGCGCCAAGCCGGAGTTGCTCGCCCCTGCAGGGACTGGTTGCCAGGTACCTGCAATCATGTAGCACGCAGAGCTCTTTGCACTCGTCACTGTGCTCGCCGTCTACAACGATTACTTCGTTGACCGACGCCGCCATGGCGTCGATGGTCTTTAACAATGCCTCAAGTGCCGACAGGTCCCGGTAAACAGGTATAACTATGCTGATAGCATCCTGCGGGTTGTCCGGCACGCCGGCATTGACTATCCACTCCACGAGGCTGACTCGAGCCGGCCTGGCGTCATTGCACAGCAGTTGCGGTGCATCGGCCAGGTCTTCGCGGGTGTCTATGTCGAAACTTTCCTTAAGGACAGAAATCGTGAAGCCCTTTTCCTCGCAGCGAAGTGCCAGGGCACGGCCAAGTTCAGCAGTCTCCCAGGGCAGGTCCGCGAGTTCCGGCCATGGTCTCGTTGCGCCCATCAGGGTTACGCCGCCGTCACGCGCCGGAATAAAAACGCTGTCCCTGTCCAACAGCGCGCCGGCGGCTTCGTGCAAGTGTGCAGATGTCAGTGCGGGGGAGTCACTCCCTATATAAAGTAGTCGCCTGCCGCCGGCTTCGCGGAGCTGGCTGTCAACCGCAGATAATCGCGTGCCCAGGTTGCCGTCAGATTGTGGAATAACGCGGACAGAGGGGAGCAGGTTTCGGGCCCACTCACAGTCCTCGATTGAGGCCGGGGCAATGACCACGGGCCCGGGCCATGCGCGTGCATCCTCCAGTGTAGTCGCCAGCAGCAGTTCCGAGAGGCCCAGGGCAGCCTGCGGGCCAAGCATGGCAGCGATCCGCTGCTTGCCGATTCCGAGTGTCGGTCGGCGGCAAAAAATCACGAGGATTGAACTGTCCGGTGCAAATATCATCAAATCATCATGTCATTGCTGGGGGCATTTCCGCGGACCCGTAGGGAACTATAGCTTGGATACCAACACACATACCGAAGTTCAACGTTACTACGGCAAAGAGCTGGAATCTTCAGCCGACCTGAAAACCACGGCTTGCTGCACGGCAGACGAAGTACCGGGTTACGCGAAAGCGTTGCTTGCGAATATCCACGACGAAGTGTTGCAGCGCTACTACGGATGCGGTCTTGTACTCCCGGAAGCGCTGAATGGCCTCCGTGTGCTGGACCTCGGTTGCGGAGCGGGGAGGGACGTCTACCTGTTATCCGCCTTGGTGGGGGCGGAAGGCAGCGTGGTCGGTGTGGATATGACGCCTGAGCAACTCGCAGTCGCACAGCGCCACCAGGAGTTTCATACCAAAGCCTTTGGGTACGATCAGTCCAATGTTGATTTTCTCGAAGCGAATATTGAAAAGCTCGAGGCCACCGATCTGGAAGACAACTCATTCGACCTGATCGTCTCCAATTGTGTAATCAACCTGGCGGTTGACAAGGGCGCTGTGTTGCGGAGCGCTTACCGGTTGTTAAAGCCCGGGGGCGAAATGTATTTCTCCGATATTTATGCCGACCGGCGTATCCCGGAACACCTTGTAAGTGATCCCGTGCTTTACGGTGAATGCCTGGCGGGCGCGTTGTACTGGAATGATTTCGAGCAAATTGCCAAAGAGTCGGGCTTTCACGACCCGAGATTGCTGAAGCGCGAGCCTGTTGAGGTGACGGATCCGGACCTGCGCCTGAAACTGGGCGCACTGCGTTTCAATTCGGCGACCTTTCGGTTGTTCAGGCTGGCCGGGCTTGAGGCCGGTCGGGAAAATTACGGGCAGCAGGCTGTCTACCGGGGGACTATTGCCGAGCATCCGGAGCAGTTCCGGCTGGATGAGCAGTATCAGTTCCAACGGGGCCAGGCGACGGCGATTTGCGGCAATACCTACCGGCTGCTCAGGCATACTCGGTTCATGGCCTATTTTGACTTGTTAGGCGACGATAGCGTCCATTTAGGCGAATTTACCGACACGAAGCCAGCAGAGTTAGAACCAGGGCAGGCCGATAAGCCCTTGGCCGGGGGCTGCTGCTGATCCGCAGACCACATACCTGGATTTTCCTCAAGCCATTGTTAATTAAATAAAAAATAGAGTTTTATCTCCGCTACGGGAGCAAAAATCTGCCAGAATCGGGCAAAAAGTCCCGCCTATAGCGGGCTTCACTCATATATAATAGCCGCAGCCGCTAACCGACTCCGTCATCTACAAGACACAGAATCGGTGGTTGGGGGGCTATTCAAAGCATCCGGGGCCTTCTTAAAACAAGGGTCCGGCAAGCGCCAGTCAAAGGCAGGTAGTGTCGGGGGTTCGCAAGAATCCAGGTAGATGCCGCGTGTTTATGTCCGGTGCTCTGCGTGCAGTTCTGTCGCGGTCTCCTGTCGGGGGTTCGATCGCAACGGCCTGAATACAGCGGGGCGCCGGGCACCCTTTAAAAGGGCGGAACCTGGTTTCAGGTTTCGCCTTTTTTCTTTTCTATCCTGCGGGTGGTAGTTCGTGGCGAGCGATAACGTATTCTGCCACCGGCTCTCCATTTATAAGATGTTCCTGGATGATGCGCTCCAGTACTTCAGGTGTGCAATTTCGATACCAGGTTCCATCCGGGTAAACGAGGGCGATGGGCCCGTTCACGCAGATCTGCAGGCAGTTGGCTTTCGTACGATAGATGCCGGCCTTGCCCGTTAGTTTGAGCTGGGTCAGCCGGCGTTTTAGGTAATGCCAGGACTCGAGGCTTGTTTCGCGCTCGCTGCACTTGGGGTTGGTTTGGTCACAGCATAGGAATATGTGACGCTGGATGGCGCTTACGCCGAGCCGCGCAAGAATTTCCTGTACTTTGTTATCGTCTGCTGTATCTGCGCTGTTCATGTTACGCGGCCCTGGGCACTGATAATCATACCCTTCGTGACGGATAAGGCAGAAATCGCATGCTATCCTCGATCAGTCCCGTCGGAGTTTGGCAAATGACTGAACGTACAGAAACGAAAACTATCATGGAATTCCTCGCGGAGAATCCCAATGTGGATGTTTCCCGGGCATGGGAGCGCTGCTGGGGAATTCACAGCAAGATCATTGAAAGGGTTCGGGATCATTTTCCGGTGGAGCAACACCATTCCACTGTAGGCGAGGATTATTTCACGTCCCCTGACGAACAAATGGAAGGTTCGTTTGCGGCATATTCCAGCAGCGAGGTGGACTGGCTGGTGCATTCCTGGATTGGTAACCGCCAGGCAAGTATCCTGGACATGAATGCCACTGTCTTTCTCGGGCAACAGACCAGGGTTCCTCACCTGGTCATTATTTTCGGCACCATTCCCAAGCTTTACTTCTACGCCGAATACAGTCCCCGCGTTGATTTGCGTACCAACCTTGATTACATCAAGCGGTACTACGAACCCTCAAACGAGGATTTCCTGAAATTCCGCAGCGATCCGGACTGGACCCGCTTTGTCAGTCATGGAACGTATCTGCGTGCGCTGATGTCTCCGGTTGCAACCAGTTCGACGGCAGAATTGAATGATACGAATATCAATACCTGTGAAAAATTCCTGGGAACCTTCGTAGACCGGTGGTTCTGTTGGCTGGATGATGCTGACGAGGTGCCCGAGGAAGAGCGTGCTGCGCAACAGAAGTTCGATTTTACGACCCGCGAGCTGGGCTATCGCACGGACCCGATGAATGTATTAACACAGAAGATTTTTGGCGATGAAGAATTTAATCGCCGATTGGATATGCGTTGCGGGATGACGCAAATGGCAGAAGCCAGAAAGTTTTAGGGCTAAGCAACACCTATCAGGCACCAAGCATTGCGGGGATCGCGAGAAGCGGAATGAGGACGGCGAATATCACCAGCAACACTTCGTCACGTCGATCCAGCCATTTGGGCCTCGATTTGTCTTTCATTTCTTTCTCCTACTCTTTGCTTTTTCTACGCTGCTATCCTATGGGCTGCAGCTCAAGCCTTCCTTTCACCGCAGTAACAGGCTGTAACGTTTTGTAACGCCTTGAGTTTTATGCGCTGAAAGGTCATACAATGCTGCCGAAACGACCGGGCCTGTTCGTTTGCGGCAGCGCATTAAACCCGTTGTGTGGAACTAAAGCTGTGATCTATGACAAAAATCCTGCTTATAGATGACGATGAGAAGCTGGGTGACCTGCTGGGTACCTTTTTTGGTCGTTTTGATCTCGAATTACAGGTAGCCCACGATCCCGAAACCGGCCTGGAGATGTTGGCGGCCGGGGACCCCGATCTCGTTATCCTGGATGTTATGTTGCCGGGACAGGATGGCTTTGAGGTTTGCCGGACTATTCGCAAGGCAAGCGCAGTGCCGATAATTATGTTAACAGCACGCGGTGAGGTAACCGATCGCATAGTCGGTTTGGAGATCGGCGCGGATGACTATATGCCGAAACCTTTCGAACCGCGCGAGCTGGTGGCGCGTATTCAGAACGTGTTACGAAGGTCCACGGTATCGCGGCAGACGGGTCAGAATTTGCACTATGACGGTTTGAGTGTCGATCTGGAGCGTCGCAGCGCCGAGCTCGACGGTGCGAACCTGGACCTGACCACGATGGAATACCAGTTACTGGCCCTGTTCGCCGGCAATCCGGGGCGTACCTTCACGCGCGACGAGATACTCAACGAGCTACGCGGTATCGATGCACAATTATTTTCCAGGTCTGTGGATATTCTCGTCAGCCGGCTTCGCCAGAAGCTGGGTGATACGTCTAAACAGGCGCGGTTCATCGAGACGGTCTGGGGTACAGGCTACGCTTTCATCGGTCAGGAGGCAGCGGCCTCATGAATAGCATCAGAAATTTCTTAAGGCGCATGGGACACTCGCTTTCGGCGCGCCTGCTGTTTATTTTTTTCATAGCTGCCATGGCGTATGGCTATGCTGCCCGGCTTGCTTTTACCTTGTTCCAGGATACCGATTATCTGCGCCGTATTGCCGGTGCCCAGGTTGCGCTACACACGGAATACATTATTGAAGATCTTGGCAGCCCACCCGATCTGGAGCGGGCGCAGAGCATCGTCAATACCATACCGGTGGATATACGTATCATCGGGCCCGACGTCGACTGGAGTTCGACCGATAAATTTTATCCGCTTGAGGCGATTCTATTTGCCGAAGCAACGTGGCTTGACCTTAAGTCCGCTGATCGCAGTGAGGTTGAGGGCTGGGTAGAGACGCTTGAGAAGGTCGAGTTCGCGCGTTTTCAGGAACACAACCTTATTAAGATCAAGAATAAGGACTACGACGTTATTTTTGCTTCGCCACGTATAAGCGAAATTGCTCCACAGAACTACACCTCATGGGTTATTGGTGTCATCGGTGTTGTCGTGCTGTTTTTCTGTTACCTGGCTGTGCGCTGGGTGTTTCAACCAATTCGTTGGATGCAGGAAGGTGCCGCGCGCATCGGCAAGGGTGAACTCGACTACCGTATACCTACTCCGCGCCGCGATGAACTCGGGGAACTGACTCGCGACATTAACAGCATGGCAAATGATGTGCAGGGCATGCTCGAAGCCAAGCGACAGCTGATGCTGGCGATCAGTCATGAATTACGATCACCGCTGACGCGTTCCAAGGTAGCGCTTGAACTGGTAGAGGATGAGGACGTACGCGCAGGCATCCTGGAAGATATTGATGAGATGGAACGTTTGATTTCGGACCTGCTAGAGAGCGAAGTGCTGAATACGAGGCATGCAGTTCTTCGACGTGAACCAGTTGATCTGAGCACACTACTCGATTCGGTTCTTGAGATAGATTTTAGTAATCGCAACGATGGCATCAGCGTGGAAATCGAAGACAACCTTCCCCAGGTGGAGCTCGATGCAACTCGCATCCGGTTGCTATTGCGTAACCTCATCGACAACGGGCTCCGCTACAACCCTGAAGACGGCGAGCCGTTGAAGGTTTCGGTCAATAAACCCGGTAAGTTTATTCGGATCGTGGTTCAGGACTACGGGCCAGGAATTTCCGCCGAGCACATCAAGCATGTTAGTGAGGCTTTTTACAGGGCCGACCCGGCCCGGAGCCGGTCCACTGGTGGAGTAGGTTTGGGCTTATATCTCTGCAGACGCATAGTCGAAGTTCATGGCGGCACGATGGATATCGACAGCAGTCCCGGATCGGGAACCCGTGTAACGGTGGACTTGCCTGCATGACCCGATCATGCATTAGTACCTGTCTGGCCGTCATCCTGTTTTGCCTTCCTGGTGCGCCCCCGTGTGCTGGCGACGAGCTGAGCGGCTATGAACTCACGCCGTTTGCGAGTTACCGCTTTGGCGGGACCTTTGACAATGAAGATACAGGTGAGGACCTGGATCTTGACGATAGCTCAAGCTGAGGACTTATCCTGAATTTTCCCGCATCGAATAATACTGAGTGGGAAATATATTATAGCCGCCAGAAAACCAAAGTGGACGAAGCAGGGTTCGTCGGGACAGATGATAGATTTGATGTGGATTTACAATTTGTGCAAGTGGGTGGAACCTACTTGTTTGACAGGACCGACACGAGTGTCCCGTTTTTTGTTACGACCGCGGGCGTAACAATTATTGATCCGGATATCCCGGGTGGGGAATCTGATTCCTTTTTATCCTTTGGCGTGGGCGGCGGTTGGAAGTATTTTCCGAACAGTCGTGTCGGAGTGCGGTTGGAAGGCCGCATCCTGGGCATATTTGTCGATAGCGATACAGATGTATTTTGTCAAAGCGGTGCAGGTGCCGAGTGCACCTTTGAAGTATCGGGCGACATCCTCTACCAGTGGGATGCGCATGCCAGCGTTATATTTCGTTTCTGAGTCAATAAACCAACTGTAAAGTTGCGGCCTGTGTCAGGAAATTGGGTGCTATTATCCGGCGAGGCAGGTGCGGAGTGGGCTCCGTTGCCGTGACACCTCAGGGGGTATGTTGTATGGCTCAAATGGCGGAAGAAAACCTGACTTATGATCAGGTAGCGGAAGCAATTATCGAATTGGGCAACCGCATGATCGATGATGACGAGTCTGCCGATGTCTGGGAAGTTGCTTCCGGCATTATGGCCGGCGCAGTTCAATTCTGGCTTTATTCACGACAGCCTTGTGACGATCCTTTCTGCCGGGCGTGTGCGGATATCAGCTCCCCTGAACGCCGCCTCGCCGCCCTGCTGAAAGAAACCAACAATCTGGGCGAGGAAAGCGACTACTACTGTTCGGCCAGTGACACCATGACCGGTACTGCCTGAGCCGCCTTCCGGAGACTTGGTTGAATAGCGGTCTTTTCCGCTGTTCGCTTTGTGGTATATTTCGCGGCCTTCGGCAAAGAGCCTTTGCCTGAATTCAATGATTTGACCAGCAGCGGAGCAGCAATGGGCAGGATTGTGGTAACGGATCGTGCGGGTGAACGGCATGAAATCAAACTGGAGCCGGGCGATAATGTCATGGACCCGTTACGTGAATTGAGCAACGGCATTGAAGCATTATGTGGCGGCATGTGTTCGTGTGCGACCTGCCATGTATTTGTCGAACCCGAGTGGGCCGCAAAGCTCGAAGGTGCACAGGATGACGAACTGGAATTGCTGGAAGAAACCGAAAACTATCGTAAGGATGAATCTCGTTTATCGTGTCAGATTGAATTCAGCGATAAACTGGATGGCATGCGATTTACAATAGCGCCGGAAGAGTAAAGCCTTTCCTGAACATGGGGCTGTAGCTCAGTTGGGAGAGCGCGTCGTTCGCAATGACGAGGTCGTCGGTTCGATCCCGATCAGCTCCACCAAATTAAAGGGCCCCTTCTCGGGGCCCTTTAATTTGGTGGAGCTGATCGGGACCAGGACGATGGTGATAGTAAGAAGCACCGACCGAATTCCCAAAAAAGTATTTTTCCTTCTTCTAATTATCAGCAACAACACCCCGATTGACGGAGTTCAGTCATTTTTCCTGGCCGGTTATTTTGAGTGGGTTCGATCCCGATCAGCTCCGGTGATTTTCTCAAGGACCACCGGTGTGATATCGAATGCTTCCCGACATCCTTTCCCTAAAATCGAAAATCACCGCGTATGCGGTGCAATCTGATTGCGGCAAGCCTGTCTCATAAATGGGGCGTGCTGGGCAGGATGCCCGAATGTCGTGGAGGCCAGGGATGGCCGAGAACGACCCACTGCGTCCCGAGGCGAGGCAGCGAAGCCATCCCCTGAACCGGGGTTCTCAGCCGCGTTCACGCCAGAGTCTTATGATGTATAAACGCAGGGTTAATGGAGATTTGCAAATGAGCAGTGATCGCTATAAAGAAGGCCTGCGCATCCGCAAGGAAGTGGTCGGTGAAGACAAGGTGAAAAAGTGGCTCGAAGAAGCCGATGAATTCACGGGTCCGCTAGAGGAGCTCATTATCGAGTTCGGCTGGGGCACCATCTGGTCACGACCCGGTTTGTCACGTAGAACACGCAGCCTGCTGACCATCGTTTTGCTTGCAGCGCAGAATCGACCCGATGAACTCGAGGTCCACCTGCACAACGCGGTCAATAACGGTTGCACGCATGAGGAAATTCGAGAGGCTCTCTTGCATACCGCGGCCTATTGCGGCATACCCACCGCACGCAGTTCCGTAAAGCTCGCTGCAAAAATACTGGGCGACACTGCTGACTGACTACCGGTTGCCGCCGGTTGACATACTCGAGTGACTACGATTTCTCCCGCGCACAAGTATTTTTCTGCCGGCCTTGCCGGCGCGGTAGAGAATATGACGACCAGTCCCGGAGCTGTGCGAGCCGTTACCGAAGATTGCCTGGTGTTAATCCGCGCCCGGGAGCCTGCCCTGAGAAGTATGGTTCACGTGGATGAGCAGGGAGCGTTGGCGCAGGCTGACAAGCTGGACACGCTGCTTGCAGAGGGGTCAGAACCGCTGCCGCTGCATGGAATTCCCGTCGTTATAAAAGAAATTTACTCCATCGACGGGATGCCGGATAGCAGCGGCTCGAAACTGCCGACACCGGAGCTGTTCGAGCCGGAAGGCAAGGTTATGCATGACTTGCGGAGTGCGGGTTGCGTAATTCTGGGCAAGTCATTTTCGGTGGAATTTGCATTCGGGCAGTTCAACCTCGACCGCACCATGCCCGTGAACCCTTGTGCAAGACAAGGCGATACGCCGGAAGATCGGGCCACCGGTGGTTCCAGTTCCGGATCGGCCGCCGCACAGGCGGCAGGTTACTGTGGATTTGCAATGGGCACAGATACCGGCGGTTCGGTGCGTTTGCCCGCAGCATTGTGCGGGGTGGTTGGATTTAAACCATCCGAGGGCAGTCTGGATACTGGTGGTATTTTTACCCTGTCGGCACAGCTTGATACACCCGGGTTTTTTTGTAACAGCGTCACCGATGCTGCCTTAATTTTTGACTCGCTGGGCGGGAAGGCTGATGTCTTCTCAGCTGAAGTGGATGAATTTTGTATCGGAATTCCATCCGGCGATCTTGTAAATAGAGTCGATAGCGAAGTTGCCGCAGCCTGGTCAGGCACACTGCAACAACTTGAAAGTACCGGGGTCAGTTTCATCGAGATCGACATGCCGTCACTTGAAACTGCAGGGCAATATTTTGCGAAATCACTTCCCGTGGAGTTACTTAACTACCTGGGCAGGGAATACGTAATTGAAAACCAGTCGCTGCTCGACCAGGTTACGCACGCACGATTGCAGCCTTTTCTTGATGGTCCGCCGGTAGTCTTTCAACCGAACGATTTTGGTGAGATTCGGCAGGAGGCTTTATCCTGCCTTGCTGCGGCAGGAGTTGATTGCTGGATGATACCAACCGTGCCCTGTGTCGCGCCCCTTTTGTCGGAACTGGAAAACCTGGAGGCCGTGGCAGATTGGCAGGGCTATGTCAGCCGCAATACCCGTTACACGAGCCTGCTGGGACATGCGGCCATTAGTCTACCGCTGCCCGATGACCTCGCGGGGTTAATGCCTGTTGCGGTGCAAATTTCCGCTCCCGCCGGTCGCGACCAGGCATTATTGCAGGCGGCAACGCGAATCGAGTCGTTGCTGGATTGTTAGCCTGCGGCAGGAACACGGGGGCAGGGCATTATGGAATACCGGCGCGGGATGTCCTTGGCCAAAGGCTACGCGGTGCCGGATTCACACTATATATAAGGGTGATATGAGACAATGCCCCACTGAAGGGCATTCCCGGCTGGACCGGTCAAATTAACTATGCGTAAGTTCGTCCTCATTCTGCTGTTCGCTTTTCCTGTCGTAGCCCAGGCTTATCCCTGGTGCCTGGTGCGTGACGGGGTGCCCCACTGCAGATTTGTTTCATCAGAGTCCTGTTACAAGGCGACAGCAAAGTTTGGCGGCGATTGCCGGCTTAATGCCCGTGAGCTGGGCCTAATCTCGAACAGATCTTTCTGCGTAGTTACCGGCGAGTACAGGGATTGCCGTTACAGCAGTAAGCAACTTTGCCTGAGAAACGCCCGGACGTTAAAAGGTGGCTGTGTGCGAAATACGGACAAAGACCTGCAACGCTCGGCAGCCGGCCTGGACAGGTCTGGCGGTTGTTTCATGGGTGAGGAGGGCTGCCAACAAATCGACCCAGAATTGCTCGAAGACACGTCGGGCGTTTCCGATGACTTTAGCGGCAGCGGCTTCTGACCGGACCACCGAAGTCCGCTTGTCCTGGTAGCCCGCTGGCAGAATATTAGAGCCTTAATACTCCGTCGACCTCGATAAGCCGGCCGGAAAAATAGTCGTTGTCGAAAATAAATTCGACAGCCCTGGCGATTTCGTCCGGTTCACCCATCCGCTTCAGAGGTATGCCCGCAACCAGTTTTTCCCGCGCTTCCGGTTTCATGCCGGCGACCATTTCGGTGTTGATGAAACCGGGGGCAATACTGCCAGTGCGAATTCCGTAGCGGGCGAGTTCCTTGGCCCACGTTACAGCCATAGCCTGGACACCTGCTTTCGCGGCGGAGTAGTTGGTCTGGCCCATGTTACCCGCGCGTGAAACGCTCGATATATTGATGATCACGCCCTTGCTTCCAAGCTGGACCATGTGCTGAGCCGCTTCGCGACCGCACAGGAATACACCCGTAAGGTTGACGTCGATTACAGCCTGCCATTGCTCGAGGCCCATCTTGGAGAGCAGCTCGCCGTCTTTGTATTTGACGAGTAAGGCATCCCTCGTGATGCCCGCGTTATTGACCAGTCCATCCAGACCGCCAAAATCCGCAACTATCCCTTCAAATAATTCCACGACCTGCGATTCAACGGCAACGTTTGCACCGTACGTGCGTACATCAGCAGCAGAACTCTTGCAGGCGGCTACTGTATCCGCGATGCTATCTGCATCCAGATCCACCAGTGCCAGCTTGCTGCCATGCCCTGCCAGGCGTTTTGCCATGGCAGCGCCCAGTCCGCGGGCTGCGCCGGTAATAACAATGACTTTGTCTTTCAGTTCCATGCCGTTTCCTTCATGTGCTCAGGTGCGTGGGAGGCGGATTATATGAAGTCGACCGGGTTGCCGCTATCCTCTTATAGTCCGAGGTGTAGAAAGAAGACCGAGATTGGCAGCAGATCGAGGCCGGGAGTAGGGAATGCAGCAATTATTTGATATATCCGGGAAAACAGCCCTGGTAACAGGCGCCAGCAGTGGATTTGGCTGGCAGTTTGCCAGGGTCCTGGCCGGCGCGGGGGCCCGGGTTGTCGCTTGCGCCCGGCGCGGCGAGCGGCTCGACGCTTTATGTGCCGAGATCGCCGCTGACGGCGGCACGGCCCTGGGCATCGCAACGGATGTCAGCGACGCGGACGCTATCGTAAATGCCTTCGATGCGGCCGAACGCGAGTACTCGACTGTGCAGATCCTCGTAAACAATGCAGGCATCAGCAGGCCTGCTTTTTTGATCGAAATGGATGAGGCGGACTGGGACTCGACCCAGGACGTCAATTTAAAAGCTGTCTGGCGTGTTGCAAAAGAAGCAGCAGGTCGAATGCGGCAGGCTGGTTTACCCGGCAGCATTATTAATGTCGGATCAGTGCTTTCATTTGGTACCGGTAAGATGCTGGGCGCATATATGGCCTCCAAGGCAGGTGTAATTCAGCTTACACGCGCGATGGCGCTGGAATGGGCCGTAGACAATATTCGGGTTAACGCGCTGGCGCCTGGTTATTTCCCCACCGAGATGAGCGGTAATTTTTTTAAAACGGAGAAAGGCCGTGAAATGATCAGCCGTATTCCTCAGCAGCGGGTCGGTAACGTTGATGAACTTGGCGGTCCTCTTTTGCTACTGGCCTCGGATGCTTCATCATTCATGACAGGCTCCGTACTTACTGTCGACGGTGGCCATCTGTGTCAGTCGCTTTAAGCTGCGATGGCCGCAGCACGGCAAATGAAATCAGCAAAAGCTCCGGAAACTATTGATTTAAATCAATGATGGCCAGCCCCTGACCGGCATTCTATAGGCCGATTTTCTGCTATAGTGCCCGTCCTTTTTGACAACAGCCTGGGCTAACCAGAGCCATAACCAGAGGGAAACATGGCCCATACAATCAAGCACACGGTCCCGGCCGCAGTTAAGGCGTGGATCAAGAAAGAGATTGCGCTCCAAAAGCAGTTGCACAAGAAAATTGCCAGGGAGATGAATGAAACAGTCGCACCGAAGCGAGCGAAGTGGTATGAAGCCTTCTTTGGCCGCATCCAGACCCGTGGGTTTAACGTTCACTTTACCGATCGCCGGCAAATCGCCGCTGAAGAACTGCCCAGCAAACCACGTCGCAAAGACAAAGTGGTCTGGTAGTTTGTCCAGGTGTCCGAGACAAGCTTAAAAAAATTCTGATAGGAGAAAACCATGGCCCGCAAACATATCGAGCCATTTGTGGATCGAGAGGTCCCGTTCAAGAAAATGACGCTGCCCGGATTCAGGAAGGGTATGCATTACAAGATGCTGAGTATCGACGAGGATACAGGCGCCTGCACGATGACGGTCAGGTTCGATAAGGGTTACAAATTGCCGCCCGGTATGTGTTACACCGAGTACGAAATGATCATTATGAAGGGGTCGATCAAGTACGGTGACGACGTATGCAACGCAGGATATTACCTGCGCGTGCCGGCCGGCGTGCATATGCCGGCCATGAGTGTGCCGCGCGGTGCCGAGGCCCTGCTCATGTACAACTTTGCCGAGCCGAGTTTCGTCGAGTCCGACGAAGATCACCGGCTAGCCATGCGTGACCAGCTTACAATTGTCGATTCTTACGAGGACCTGCAGTGGATGCCGACCAGCGGTGCTATTTATCCGGCGGTTGCCCCCGGGTGTCTGCTGAAAGTCCTGAAATATGACCCGCTGACCGAAGCGCTGTCGTTCCTGTACTGCATGACGCCCAAGTTCTGGCAGGACAATATTTCCTACCATGATTGCGCCGAAGAGGCTTATCACATCTGGGGCACATCCTGGATGATGCAGTTTGGTGATTTGCCTACGGGCGGCTATTTCTTCCGCCCACCGTGGATCAATCACGGCGCGTTTCGCAGCGAGCTTGGCATCCTCGCTTTTGGCCGCACCGACAGCAAGCTGCATAATTATTTCCACTGGAATCCCTGGACCAGTCCTGAAGAGAACCGCGAACGTGCTGTGGCGCAACTGGCGCGCACCAAGCCTGACTTGTTTAACTGGACCATATCCAAGGATGGGCACAACCATCCACATGACTTCGAGCACCCGGACTGGAAGGAAAAATCCAACTACTTCTGATCATCTTTTGTGAACCCCGTACATTTGGGCGGGGTTTATTCATTTATGCTACCGGGCGTTTAAGCCCGTTTTTGATTATTGCAGCCAACTCGGCTGCAGCTAAGGGCAGGAGTTAGTCCCCATGGCAGGTCCGCTGGATGGCGTAAAAATTCTGGAACTCACGGCCGTAGTATTGGGTCCGTGGGCTTGCCAGATCCTGGCCGACATGGGTGCCGAGGTAATCAAGGTAGAGCCACCCTACGGAGACAGCAACCGCAGCCTGGGCGCATCGCGCAGCCCACAGATGGCTGCGCTGTACCTGACCTGTAACAGGAATAAGCGCAGTGTGGTTCTGGACCTGAAGCAACCGGCTGCACGCGAAGCCGTGCTGCAAATTGCCGAGGACGTCGATATTGTTATCCACAATAACCGTCCGCAGGTGATGGCCAAGCTGGGACTTGAATACGCCGACTTTAAGGCAGTCAATAAGAATATTATTTATTGCGGCACTTTCGGTTATGGCAGAGCCGGGCCTTACGGAGAGAAGGGCGCACTTGATGATTCTATCCAGTCAATCAGCGGTATAGCCTGGTTAACAAACATGGTACTTGGCGAGCCACGCTATCTGCCAACTGTCATCGCCGATAAAACGACGGCGCTTAATGTTGTTTACGCTGTAACAGCCGCACTGTATTCACGTGAAAAGACGGGCCAGGGCCAGGAGATCGAAGTGCCCATGTTCGAAAGCATGGTCTACTACAATATGGCCGAACATCTCTGGGGTAATAGCTTTGAGCCGCCGATAGGCAGCGCAGGCTACAAGCGATTGATGAGCCATCATCGCAAGCCCTACAAAACCAAGGACGGCTATATCGCGATTCTTCCTTACCTGGACGCCCATTGGGAAAAGTTCTGTGAGCTCGCAGACCGTGCTGATCTTCTCGAAGACAAGCGATTTACGACGTTGTCCGACCGTGTAACCAATATTGACGATACTTACGATGAAACCGCCAAAACCATGGTGCATAAAACCACCCAGGAATGGCTGGATATTTTTAGCTCGACCAGTGTACCGACCAATGCCGTAAATACCCTTGACGGTTTGCTGGACGACCCTCACCTGAAAGAGGTGGATTTCTGGCAGGAATCAGATCACCCGACAGAGGGCAGAATTCGCATGACGCGTTTCCCGGTAACCTTTTCCGAGACGCCTGCTGAAAATCGGCGACACCAGCCAAAGCTGGGCGAGCACAGCAGAGAAATCCTTCGCGAAGCGGGCCTGAGTGATGAGCAGATCGATGCACTGATCGCGTCACGGGCCACCCTTCAAGCTGACTAACTCAGGCTGTGGAGGAGCCAGGCCTTGGGAAACGAATCGTCAGCGCATACCACTAGCGTAGGCAGGCGTATGGCCAATTTTGTCCGTGTGCTGGGAATTCAGTTATTCGTCTTTTTTATTCTGCTGGAAGTTATCGGGCGGATATTTGACCCTATTGGCGTATCTTATTACAACGAGTCTGCCCGTATCTTCGACGAGATGATTATCGAAGAGCCGATAGGCTATCGCTTCCCACCTGGGCTGCAGGGGAACTTTTATGGTGTCCCGGTTTCGATCAATAAATATGGTATGCGTGACCGTCCGGTTCCTGCAGAAAAAGAACCAGGCGAATTCCGCATACTTGCTATGGGCGATTCGGTAATATTCTCACTCGGGGTAACTGCTGAAGATTCTATACCCGGCCAGCTTGAAGTAATCGCAAACGACGGGGCGCCCGAAGGCGTGCGCTACCGAACACTGAACATGGGTGTGCCTTCTTACAATACTCTGCAGCAACTCGAACAGCTGCGGCAGGTCGGCCTTTTATTACAACCTGATGCCGCTTTTCTGTTTGTTGTTCCCAACGATCAGCAGGACAAAATGTGGGTTTACGAGAAGCGTGGTAATTTCCTGGTAGACGCGGCCCAGCGCAGTTATGCAGCCGGCCTCAGTTTTTTTGCAGGTCGCTGGCTTCTTGATACGCTTGGCCTGTATACCAACCCCAACCAGGAGGGTTTTGACGTTGAGCGTTTCGAGGAGCTTTATCCCGAGCTCGTTGAAGAGTGGAGCAATAAGATACCTGGCAAGACAGGCCAGCGCGTGGGCGCGGGAGAGTCTGTTGTCAAGGCGGTGCTCAGTGACCAGGGCTGGCTGGATGTGGAGAATTCGCTGGTTGAAATCTCCCGGCTGCTAAAGGAGGCGAATGTGCCGTTCCTGGTGTTGTATCGTCCGAACATTCGTGACTTCTACGAGAACCGGATGATTGAACTTGGCGAGCAGGAAGGCTTCGCTATTCACGGGCTTGATATCTTTGATGACCCGCGTTGGGACGAGGCCGATAAGGCCAAATACGTTAATTCCGCGGTAGACAGTCATTGTAACGTGGAAGGTTGCACGATCTATGCAACGATCATTTACGAGAAACTTCTGGAAGCAGGATTGCTTCCAGCCAATGCGGCTCAATAAGCGGTGCCTCGCCAGGCTTTTCTCGCTTAGCCGTCCAGTCCGTAAATACGCAGGGTGTTGTCACGCATCAGTTTGCGCCGTGCCTCCGGTTTTAGTCCAAGGTTGTCAATATCTTCGATCGTACGCTTGAACGGCAACACCGGGAAGTCTGTACCAAAGATCACTTTGTCCTGACCAAAAGAATTAATGTAGTGCGTGAATTCTTTGGGCCAATACTTGGGGCGATGTGCATCGCAGCCGATGTATACGTTCTTGTGTTTCCACGACATCGCAATCATTTCTTCCACCCATGGAATTCCGACATGGATACCGATGAGTTTCAGTTCCGGAAAATCACAGGCGACCGGATCGAGGGTTATGGGTTTGGCCGGGCTGATACAGGGAAAGTCCGGGTTGTAGACCATTGACTGACCGACCTGCATCTGAATCGGCACATCGAGTTCCCAGCACTTGGCGTAAAACGGGTAGACTTTGCGATGATCGGGTGCGAGTTCAAACCAGTGTGGATAGAAATGGGCACCGATGAAACCCATGTTGGTGACCGCATCCTCAAAAGCCTTGACGCCGTTCATGCCCGTCGTAGGGTCGATGCCCGCCAGGCCATACAGGCGATCCGGATATTGTTCGCAGGCTCGTGCCACTATTTCATAGGGCATGTGATAGCAGCCCGGCAGGCCGATGCGACCGCTGTGGGCTGCAATCAGAAAGGCTTTGTCGATGCCGGCGTCATCCAGAATTTTGATCAGCTGATCGATTTCGATCGGTTGTCCGGAGCTCTCCTTGGCGTTCATTTTTTTCTGGAAGAAATCGTCACCCCAGTCGGGACGCTGTCTCAGGGCTTCTTCGTTCCAGATGTTGACGACCGCGTCGATGGCTTTGTAATCGTGTTCGGGCATTCCTTGTTTCCTGCGTGATACTTTGATCACGGTATGATCGGGGCACGAACCATAGCAGAGAACCGTGCCCGTGTTAATTTGCCGCCATGCTGCGCAAAAGCCTGCGGCTAAGCCCCGAGGGCGGCTGCACGAGGCCTAAAGCGTTTGCGGGTCACTTCCCGGGCTTTGCCTGGCGGGCGGAATCTGGTCTATAGTTTACCCCGGCCTTAGGGGCGGCTCATGGAGAGCCTGAGACCTTCTGCGAGGGAACCCTCAGAACCTGATCCGGTTAGTACCGGCGTAGGAATAGGACATACCCGACCTCCTGCTCGTTCTAAACCGGGTCTCTTACACATACAAGAGATCCGATCATGACATCTTTAAAATTCCGATTCGCGACCGCGATACTTGCCGTAGTTGTATTCACTGGTGTGCAGGGTGCTGGTCAACAGCGCTTGCCGGATGAGATCGTGGTGTCCGGTTATCGTTCGATGACAACTTTTGAACTGGATAACAGTGTCTCCGTACTGGATGAACAGACTATTAATCAGTCTGCCGTCGAGAACTTCGAGGAACTGGTGCATCTCATACCCAATATGTCGCTGTCGGGCGAGGGTTCCCGTGCCAGGTATTTTCAGATTCGCGGAGTGGGTGAGCGGGAGCAATATGAGGGCGCGCCAAACCCCTCGGTCGGATACATCATTGACGATATCGATCTTTCCGGTATTGGCGGAATCTCTTCAACGTTCGATTTGCAGCAGATTGACGTGTTGCGGGGACCACAGAGCGCCCGCTACGGGTCCAGCGCGCTTGCAGGAATAGTCTATGTGCAAAGCGCCATGCCATCCGATGAATTCGGAGCCACGATCGAACTGGGTGGTGGGACTGACGACATGTGGTCGGTCGGTGCAGCAGTCGGCGGGCCATTGACGGACAGCCTTGGCGGTCGCATGTCGGTTCACTACTACGAAGATAACGGTTTCCGTGACAATCCGTTTCTCGATAAAGATGACACCAACGGGCGCGAGGAACTCTCGGTCCGGGGCAAACTGAGCTTCGAGTTCGCGGATAACTGGAATGCACTGCTGTCGGGACTCTACACCGATTACGACAATGGCTACGATGCTTGGTCCCTCGCAAACAATGACACCGTTTTATCGAACCAGCCGGGCGAGGATTCGCAGAAAACCAAGGCCGGTTCGCTAAAGTTCTCCGGCCCCCTGAGCTCCGCTGTCGACTTTGTGAGTATTACCAGTGCTGCCGACTCCGACATTGTATTTGCCTACGATGCCGACTGGGCCAATCGGGATACCTTTTTGCCCGATTACCAGGTTGAGTACAGCTCTCATAATCCGCGGCAGCGCGACACTTTAAGCCAGGAGTTTCGCTTCGTGTCAGGCGAAGATGGCCGGATCTTTGGCGATACAACTGAATGGGTTGCGGGTATTTATGTGTCTCGTCTTGAGGAAGACAACCAGATTACCAACCCGGGTGTGTACGTCGATTTTGATGACGCGAGTTGCCCCGGGCCTTTCCCGGGTTTCTGCGTCTCTCAGCGCGATGTCGATAGCGAATATGAAGCCGATACGTATGCAGTATTCGCCGGTATTGAGAGCCGCCTGACAGAGAAATTGGGTCTTTCTGTAGGGTTGCGATTTGAGCGCTGGGATGCTGATTACAATGACTCGTGGGTCGACAACAGCTATTTCGATGAAGACTTCAATCCGATCATGGTGGACGGAAATAATAGCTTCAGTCCCGATGAAAACATGCTCGGTGGCCACGTTGCATTGAGCTATGACTGGTCCGATGAGTTGCGTGGTTACGCGCGCATAGCGCGCGGATTCAAAGCCGGTGGCTTTAACCCGTCGCTGGCAGCCGTGACAGATGCGGGGATAGTCGGGCCTTACGGTCCGGAGCAAATTTCTTACGATCCTGAATACCTGTGGAATTACGAAGTCGGATTTAAAGCCGATTGGCTGGACGGCACCTTGCAGACAGACCTCAGTGTTTTCTACATGGATCGGGATGACGCGCAGCTGAGCCAGTCTGATCAGTTTGGCGACCCCAACGCATTCATATTCGTGACTTCGAACGGCGAAGCAAATAGCTACGGCGTCGAATTCAGCAGCGTGTGGCAGGCAACGGATTCGCTGCGGTTGCATGGTTTGCTTGGGCTGCTCGAAACCGAGATAGATGAATGGGCTGTGCGCCCGGCAGTTGAAGGCCGCGATTTGGCGCACGCGCCCGCCTATACGCTCAATGTCAGTGCAACCTGGATGAGTCCGCAGGGCTGGTACGCAAGGCTCGATATCAATGCTGTCGATGAGTACTACTTCGACATCAGCCATGACGAGAAATCAGAATCTTACGAAGTGGTTAATCTGCACGTAGGTAAGGAGTGGGATAGCTGGGCGGTGGCTCTCTGGGGCCGCAATATCTTTGACGAAGAATACGCGGCCCGCGGCTTCTATTTCGCCAACGAGCCTCCCTATGCGGACGCCCAGACTACCCTGTATACCCGGTCTGGCGATCCGCGTCAGGTTGGCCTGACCGTAAACTACAGGTACGGAAAATAGCCCGGAGTCAGCAATGAAAATTACCGTTGATATCAGCATGTACCCGCTGGATGCAGACTACAAGCCGGCAATCAAGGCCTTTATTCGCAGACTGCGAAGCTTCGAAGGCCTTACCCTGGTTACCAACCAGCTAAGCACGCAGGTGAACGGCGAGTATGACGATGTCACAACCGCCTTAAACGCGTGTATGCGTGAAAGCATGGAGCAGCAGGAAAAAGCTGTATTCGTCACGCGTTACCTGAACGCAGATCTGGACATATCGCATCTGCCGAACATTGACTGACTTTCTGCAACTACTGGCCGACGCCGCCGGCGCAATGTCTACGTGGGAAATTGCAGCGGTTGCCCTGGCGATTATCTACCTGGTGCTGGCTATTCGGCAGAACGTCGCATGCTGGCCCGCCGCGATAGCGAGTGCCGCTATTTACATAGTCCTGATGTATCAGGCACGACTCTATATGGAGTCGTTATTGCAGCTTTTCTATATAGCCATGGCCTGCTATGGCTGGTTTAACTGGCAAAGCAGAAACGGTGATGAACTGCCCGTAACCAGCTGGCCCATCGCATTTCACGTGGTACCGCTACTGGCCATGGGCCTCCTGACCGTTACTGCAGGGTTATTGCTGGCGACATACAGTGATGCCGCGTCGCCGTACCTCGATTCCTTCACCACCTGGGGCGCGATCATTACGACCTGGATGGTCGCCCGCAAGGTATTGCAGAACTGGCACTACTGGTTTGTTATAGACAGCGTATCGGTCTGGTTGTACCTGGACCGTGGCCTGTTGCTAACGGCGCTGCTGTTTGTTTGTTACCTGTTTCTGATTGTTATCGGGCTCAGACAGTGGCGGCGTAGTCTGCCGGAGACGGGATGAAGCTAAACAATGACAATTGACAAGGCCCTGCTCGATGACTTGCCGCTTACCGGGCCGGTAAATGTGGTGGAAGCGTTTTCGGGCGGGCCTGCCAGTGACAGCTACCTGCTGGAAAGCAGCGACCGGCGAGTTGTTTTGCGCATTGATAAACCCCTGGCCAACGCCATCGGGCTTGATCGCAAGGCTGAAGCCGATGTCCTCATCGCCGTTGAGGCTGCCGGCATTGGCCCACAGGTGGTATGGGCAGATCCGGCGCGCGGCATCCTGATTACCGAGTACCTTGAGGGAGATGCATGGGACCGGCACGATTTGCTGGTTGAATCAAACCTTGAGCGACTGGGGGGTCTATTCCGTAAGCTGCATGCACTTGCGCCGGCCGGACCTGAATTCCGTGTTGCAGATTGGGCGGAAAGGTACGCGCAGCGTTTGCAGACTAAGCCGGGGCGGGTGCTCGCAGAACGGATCAAACACCTTGATCACTGCCTTAAAGAAGAGCGGCCCGTTCCGGCCGTTCTTTGCCACAACGACCCGGTCGCCCGGAATATCGTTGATTCCAGGGCGCTGCATTTCATCGACTGGGAGTATGCCGGGGTAGGGGATCCGTACTTCGATCTTGCCGTCGTAACGGCGCACCATGAGCTGCCGGACAAGGCTGTAGATGCGTTGCTGGAAAGCTATCTCGGGTCCTTCGACGCGGCTGATTACGCGCGCCTGGCGCTGGCCGCAGAGCTCTATGACTGCCTGCATTTGCTGTGGCTGATACTGGTTATCGCTGCAGGCCAGGGTACCCCGGCGGAGGTCGCCCGCAGCCACGATATGGGCGCAAGGCTAGGTGTGGTAGGAGGGGTTTAGAGAGATTATGCTGCGGAGCGCTAGCGTACCTCGTGCAGCGGGTTGGATAAAGACATCCCGGGGCATGGCGACGCTGCTGGAGATGGTCGCATTTATCGCATCTTATTGAATGAAATGTTAAAATGGAAAATTCGCCAAAAAGCAGCTGCCCACTTAGCTATGGTGCCTTCTGGGGGGCAAGTCATGTATGGCTTGGGGCCTGCGCCGTATAATTCGGTAAAACATAACACAGGCGATTGCGTAATCTGACGGGATTCGGCCGAGTCTGGACTCCCGCAGTTTGCCCACAGCAAACGCAAACAAGTAAAATGTTAGAGCAATCATGGCAGAAGAGATTAAAGGGTTTGCCGAGCATCTTTCGGCGTTTAAACGACGTTGGAAACTGGCGTTGGCCGTCTTTGCCGGTATCTTTTCAGTAGGGGCCGCCGTTACGTTGTCCCTCCCTGATGTATATCGGTCGAGCGCTTTTATCCTTATTGAAGATTCGGAAATCCCTGAAGAAATCCTCCGTTCAACGGTAACGACGTATACAACTCTGCAGGTAACCAAGCTGAACGAGCGTATCCTGACCATCAATAACCTGGTCGGGCTTATTGAGAAGTTCAACCTGTACGAGAAAGACAGACTCACAACCCCCGCTGAATTGCTTGCGTTAAGGGTCAGAGAATCGATCAAGATCGAAATTCAGAGTAGAGAGACGGTGACGCCGCAGGGTCTGCCCAGGCCGATTGCGGTCGGGTTCACGGTGGGTTTCGAGGACGAAGACCCGGAAACTACCCAGGCGGTAGCCAGCGAGCTTGCGAATCTTTACCTGGACGAAAACCTCAAGGTGCGCGCCGAGCAAACTACTGAAACCTCGAATTTCCTTAAGAGCGAAGTAAGCAGCCTTGAAAGTGAGATAGCCGTTCTGGAAACCGGACTGGCAGAGTTTAAGCTCGACAACTCGGAGACGCTTCCGTCGCTCAATTCCCTGAACCTGCAGATGATGAACCGTATCGACAGCCAGCTGTTGGAAACCGAGCGCAACCTGACAGCGCTGGAAAATACCCGGATTGGAATTCAGGCACAGCTGGTCTCGGTAGATCCGACATTACCGACCAGGCTGGCAGACGGCAGCATGATAATGGCTCCCGCGGATCAGTTGAAGGCGTTGCAGACGCAGTTATCGCTTTACCAGAGTCGCTACAGCGACAATCATCCCGACGTGGTTCGGGCAAGGAGCGATATCAAGTCGATTAAGGAGCGCTTTGGGCTGGATATCAATCTTGCCGAGGTTGAAGAGGGGCTGCAGGTAGCCCGGTCCAATCTGGCTATCGCGGAAGAGCGCTATACCGAGAATCACCCCGACGTCATCAGGCTCAGACGTGAAGTTGCCGACCTCGAGGCCCAGCTGGCGGAAGCCTCGCAGAAGCAGCTTGAAGGTCAGATAGAACCGGATAACCCCGCGTACATCAGTTTGACCGCTGCACTTGAGACACTGGCGGTTGAAGAGCACGCCTTCCTGAATGAGCAGGCGGATTTGAACAAAAAACTACTCGAATATGAGTTGCGATTACAAAGAACGCCCCAGGTAGAAAAGGAGCTGGCCTCGATTCAGCGCACTCTCGCTTCGACCACTAACAGGTACTGGGTAATGCGGGACAAGCAGTTCACGGCGGAAATTGGTGAAACGCTGGAAACCAACGCCAAGGGTGAGCAGCTGGTACTTATCGAACCGGCGCGCGTGCCGCTATTACCTTTCAAGCCGGATCGCGGCGCAATTCTCGCCCTGGCCTTCCTGTTCGCGTTGGTCTGCGGTCTTGGTATCACCCAGCTTGCGGACGCACTTGATCATTCCATTCGTGGCGCGGCTGCTATTACTAATGTGCAGGGTGTACCGCCACTGGTTGAAATACCTTACATTTTCAATGAGGTAGAAATTGCCCGGGCACGGAAGATACGCAAGATAGGCCTGATGGCAATGCCGGCAGTCGCCATTGTTTTGGCGATTATTATCCATTTCGTTGTGGTGCCTTTAGACGTGCTGTGGTTCACGGCTTTGCAGCGGCTGGGACTCTAGTGTCCCGGTCGGATAAGGACGAGATTCTTTCATGGAACGAATAAGACAAGCCGTAGAGCAAGCCTCGCGTGATCGCAAGACCAAGGCTAAGGACCGGCCGGAAGCGCCTGCGCGTCCCTCGTCGAAAGAAACGCCGGTTTCGGCTCCTACTCACGAGATTCAGTATACGCAGACGCGTTGTGTCGACGTAAGTCCGTCACTTCGTGAAGACAGGAAGCTTGTTGCCGCGATGCCCGGCAATCCCTTGCAGGATACCTATCGAATGTTGCGCACACGCGTTTTTCAGGAGCTCGCGGCGAACGACTGGAACACCATTGCGGTAACCAGTCCTGCGACCGGGAGCGGCAAGACCCTGACAGCGATAAACCTTGCGATAACTATAGCCATGGACGTTTCGCATACGACTGTGCTTATCGATGCGGACCTGCGGTATCCGGCCATCCACGAATATTTTGGTTACACGCCGGAACTAGGGCTTAATGATTACCTGGACAGGGATATTCCGTTGAGCTCAATTCTGTTCCATCCGGATATAGACAGATTGACGGTGTTACCGGGCCGGGCGGCTATCAGCGAATCCGCCGAAGCGCTTAGATCCCCAAAAATGGTAGCAATGATTCAGGAGCTCAAAAATCGCTATAGCGATCGCATCATAATTCTTGATGTTCCTCCGGTATTAACCATTGACGACGCACTTGCACTTGCCCCGAACGTTGATTGCATGCTCATAGTGATGGAATACGGATCGACAAGTAAGGAAGAATTGCGTGAGGCGATCGAATTGCTTGAAGGTATTCCGATTATCGGTACTGTGTTGAACAAAAGTGAGAAAAAGGTAGGATCGGTCTACTGACCCTTCAGGTATTCCAGGGCTTTGCCGAGTATTTATATGTACGAGCAATTCTATGGATTACGCGAAGCACCCTTCGCGCTGTTACCAGACCCTTCCTTTCTGTATCTTTCCAAAGATCATGGGATGGCGCTGACCCTGCTCAGGTACAGCATACTCAACAAACAGGGTTTTACCGTTATTACAGGCGAGGTCGGCTCGGGCAAGACGACACTTATTAATCGAATCATGGAAGAGCTGGATGATGACATTACTGTCGGTCTCATCAACTTCACACATAATTCTTTTGGTGAGTTATCTGAGTGGGTGTTGATGGCCTATGGACTGGAGTACAGGGACAAGACCAAGGTTGAGATTTACGATGATTTCGTAAAGTTTCTGATAGAGGAATATCGCAAAGGTCAGCACGTAGTTCTAATTATTGATGAAGCACAGAATATGGGTCCGCGTACTCTGGAAGAAGTTCGCATGTTGTCGAACGTCAATGCCCAGAAAGATTATTTACTGCACCTGATAATTGTTGGCCAACCTGAGTTAAGGGCAACTTTACAGCAACCCGAGTTACGTCAGCTAACTCAGCGTGTTTCGGTTTTCTACCATCTCGGCCAGTTATCGCTGGTAGAAGCAAGAGCTTACGTGGAGCACAGGCTTTACTGCGTGGGTGGCGATAAAAACCTGTTTTCCTCCGAGGCTATCGAAAAGATATGGCAGGAAGCCCACGGAGTGCCACGGGTGATTAATACCTTGTGCGACCTGGCTCTTGTGTACGGTTTTTCCGCCAGTAAAGAATTCATTGACGGTGCCGTGGCGGATGAAGTACTTGTAGATCGTAGTCGAATGGGCCTGCAGGTTGCACCAGAACCGTTAATACCCGACCAGCCGCCCAGGTCCGATTAGGGCCATGCACAGCGGCCGGCAAATCACCGCATGGAAACCGCTCGTGGCAGTTTGCCGCATCGCCACCATGCGCACCATTGCGGTAGACTGTTGCTCAGGTAGCGCAGCAATGGAATGCTCTCAGGCTGATCTTTAATGGCTATACTCCTTCCGAAAAAGAAGCTTGGTCTGCAACCTGTCCACGTGCGCGGTAGCGAGACCATAGACTTCGAGCAGCCCAATCCGGGCGACGTGTTCATGCTGGCGGCTTTCTGCTGGGCCTGCATTTGCTTCTTCATGGTCACTTTCGGGCAACAGCTTGCAAGGCGAGCTGCCACACTTTCTGCAAGCAGCGATATTCGCGAGCTGTTACTAACCGAACAAACGGCAATCGCTGGCCTTATGCTTGTCGGCATAATTGGCTTGGCGGCATCTTTTTGGTTTTTTAACCGGTATAAAAACCTGTCCATCGGCATGTTCATTGCGGCATTGACTTGTGCAAGTGCAGGGTATCCACTGGTGCATGACGTAGCCTTCGCCGTTAAGTACGCCATGATCACTTATCTTGGCGCCTATGGCGCAATCTTTTTTGCAAAAAACATCTGGCAGCTTTTAGGAGCAAAATTCTATCGGATATACGTGTGTTACGTTGGCTGGATTGCACTGGTATCAGTCCTGAACCAGGGTAAGATTGGCGATCTCTGGTACACGGCAACCGAATTCACCTTCATGATTGGCATTGGCATAGCATGGTTGATGCATGTAGATAATCGCGATGCGCTGCTGCGTTTCAATAAAATAGTTTGTTTCGTTGCAATACCGATCACCTTTCTGAATATGCTAAGTCCGTTGCTGGTTGACGAATACATGGCGGGCGGCCGGTTCGTGTCACTGTACGGGCGGGCAACCGGGTTTTCGACTATTTATTCGATTTTTGTTATCAGTCTTTTCTGGCTGAGTATGTATGAATCAAAAGTGAACCTGCGACAGTTCTATATCGTATTGGCGCTCATTGCTTTCGGTATGATTCTGCTATCGGGCACACGTAATGCAACAGTTGCAACCGTTGCGGGGCTCGGCGCCTTGTGGTGGGTATTTCGTTCGAGGATTTTCATTTATATCGGATTTGTAGGAATAGTCGGATTGCTTGTGCAGACCATTATCGGTGCCGAGAACGTGGAAATGCTTACCGAACGGCTACAGAGTACCGAGAATAACCGCCTTGATGCCTGGGAGTTGTATGCCGGGCTGTTATTGAAAAGTCCGGTTACAGGCTATGGTTATGAAGGGCTGAGTGTGGCAGTTTATGGCGAAACGATTGCCGACCTGGTTGCTAATTACTCGGGACGCCGAATGAAGATCCCCGGTGTACACAATAATTACCTGGGCTTTGCTGTCCGGTGGGGCATGGTGGGCCTGGCATTGCAACTAACCATCTACTATTTGGCATTCCGCCAGGCCTGGAAGGTGATATTCAGCACCAGGGTTTCAAATGAGGATAAACGTATTTACATACTCCCGGTCACCTGGCTGATGCTCGTTGCCCTGGAGGCTATATTTGAAGACACCATGAGTTCGACAGGACGTGGGACCGTACACGGCGTAGTGTATGCCGTAGCCCCGATAATACTGTACATATACGGAGCCAAGCTGTTGGATAAGGCGAACAAAAAATTTGGTGCGAATACCGATCAAACCGTTTCGATCAGGCGTGCTGGTGGCAATCAAGAAGTTGCTAAAAAAGGTGTGTAGTGCTTTCCGTAGTAGTTATCGGGCGAAATGAGTCGCTGAATATTCCGCGATTGGCGGAGTCTATTCGGGCGCTTGCGAGTACCTGTGATTTTCCTGTTGAGTCGATCTATGTCGACTCGGCATCAACTGATAACAGCGCTGCACTGGCACGCGATGGGTTCGACAAGGTCCTGGTGCTAGAGGAGTCTAAACACCTTTGCGCGAGCGCCGGACGGTTCACCGGGACACTGGAAGCTAAGTATCCGTGGATATTTTATCTTGATGCCGATATGGAGATATGTACTGAATTTTTTCCTATCGTTTCGCAGCTGCAGGATCTGGAACCGTATTTTGTTGGAATTATCGGGCTGTACATACATAAACTGGATAACGGCGCTTCAACTGTTCAGTCCTTCGCCCGGTTAGTGAACCGGGGGGTGGGGGCAACCCAGTTCGGCGGCGCGGTTATTTTGAGGCGTGACGCTGTAGTCGGGGCCGGAAACTGGGATCCATCCATTTACGGTAAGGAAGAAATGGAACTGTATGTGCGGCTGGGCGAAGGCAAGCCGGTTGTTAAATTCGTTAGCCTTCCCATGATTTATCACTATCCCGAGTACTTCTCGCGCGTCGAGCTTGTCTTGCGCCTGCTATATCCTTCGGCCGGCCTGGGAAAGGTTTTCTGGGGCTATGGGCAAAGCCTGAGGGCCCTGGCGATTAAGGGTAATATTTTTTCCCTGATGCGGCTGGACTACGAGCCTTACCTGTTCTGGCTGGGCATGATTCTGGTAATCATTACTGGTTTCCTGGTTTCGTGGAAATGGGCGGCGGTGCTTGCTGCATGTGGCGTAGCAGGATTTAGTCTATGGTTGCGACCCGGGTCTCTAATCCGGTATGTGACATTGCCATTGTCGATGGTGTCGGGCTGGTTTAAATATTTCCCCTGGTTTCGGCCGGAGATCGAGAAATGGACCGGTAAGTATTTGGCTTAGCCGCCTATCCCCGGGTACTTTGCCGCAATCTATGGACGTTCTTGTAAACGCGACTACCCTTGTTAAGGGAGGAGGTATACAGGTAGCGGCGTCCTTTATCGCGGAAGCGGAGGCTGTGCCGTCAGATATAAACTGGCACTACGCTTTATCGACAGAAGTGGCGGAGGAGCTGGCTTCCCTCAACATCAAAACGCCCGGTGCAACCATCTTTGACAATTCTCCGTCGCGGGACAAATCTCAGCGCAAGCGCCTGGAGACGTTGGAAAGGACACTTGGTCCCGATGTGGTCTATACGGTATTTGGCCCCGCTTACGCACGGTTTACTGCGCCCCACCTGTGCGGGGTCGCGGTCGGATGGGTTACTCATTCCACGCGGCTCGCGTTTTCAATTCTCCCCGGCTGGTTAAGCCGCTTACAAACTTTCCTCAAGTGCATATACAAGGGGCTCTGGTTGCGTATTGCAGATCACTGGATTGTCGAAGCTGATGCGGCCAGGCAGGGATTGAACAGGCGGCTGCGGATACCGCTGTCAAGGGTGACAGTCGTTCCCAATTCTTGTGCAGCGGTTTTCAACAACACAGGTCTGGATCCGGTTAGTCGTCCACAACTTTCTGACACGCTGCGACTGTTATATGTATCCGCTTATTACCCACATAAACATATAGAATTTATTCCAGAGGTGGCGGCCGCACTTACCGATATCGAACCTGGGAAGAGTTTTGAATTTATTCTTACTTTGCCGGACGATGATGAGAATACGGCACGGATTATGCAGAATGCAGTTGATCTGGGCGTAGGCAAACGGTTAAAGAATGCCGGTCGCGTCTCGCTTAACGGCGTCATCGGGCTTTATCGTGACGCGCATATTTGTTTCATGCCGTCATTGCTCGAAACATTTAGCGCGACCTATCCGGAAGCCATGGCTCTGGGCCGCCCGATTGTAACGACGGACCTGGATTTTGCTCATGCTGTTTGTGGTGATGCTGCCGAGTATTATTCGCCACTTGATGCGAGGGATGCAGCCCGTGCGATTCTGCGGCTTGCAGCCAGCGACCGGCTTTGGGATGCCAGGCAGAAGGCAGGTGCCCGTGTCCTGGCAGGTCTGCCGACAGCACGGCAGAAATATGAGCTCTACGTGGAGGCGATCCGCGCCGCTGCCGGGCCTCCGGCGGCACGTGTTGGCTGAAATGTGACGGAAAGTCGGCCAAACTGAGGGCTAAATCTATATAGTCGCCGTAGCCTGAATACGGTGGAAATGGAATAGGGACGCATGAAGCAAATCCTTCAGGACTTGAAAGATGGGGGCACTCACGTTGTTGATGTGCCTGCGCCTGCTGTTCGGCCGGGCCATGTGCTGGTGCGCTCGGCAGTTTCGCTGATCTCTGCGGGAACCGAAAGGATGCTGGTTGAATTTGGCCGGTCGAACATGCTGGACAAGGCGCGGCAGCAACCAGACAAGGTTCGAATGGTCCTGGACAAAGTTAAGACCGATGGGTTCGTGCCGACGATACAGGCTGTTCAGTCAAAACTGGATCAGCCACTGCCGTTGGGTTACAGCAACGTTGGAGTCATCCTGGAGGTCGGAGCCGGGATTACCGATCTTGCGGTGGGTGATCTGGTTGTATCTAACGGCCACCACGCAGAGATCGTCTGCGTACCGCGTAATTTGTGTGCAAAAGTGCCCCCCGGAGTCAGTGAGGAATCTGCAGCATTCACGGTTCTGGCCGCGATCGCTTTGCAGGGAATTCGTCTTATTACTCCCTCGCTTGGTGAAAATATCGTTGTAACAGGGTTGGGGCTAATTGGCCTGGTAGCTGTCCAGTTGCTGCGGGCTAATGGCTGCAACGTGATGGGTATCGATACTGACCCCGGTCGCGTTGCGACGGCCAAAACACTTGGCGCCTGGACCGTAGATTTGTCGGCGGGCGAGGATCCGCTGGAACGCGCCGCCGCATTTTCCAACGGCAGGGGTGTGGATGCTGTTTTGCTAACTGCGTCGACCAAGAGCGATGAGCCGGTGCACCAGGCTGCTGAAATGTGCCGCAAGCGCGGCCGCATAGTACTGGTTGGCGTCACAGGGCTGAAACTTTCCCGTGCCGATTTCTACGAAAAAGAAATAAGTTTCCAGGTTTCGTGTTCATATGGGCCCGGCCGATACGACCCGGCGTATGAGGAGCAGGGGCAGGATTACCCCTATGGCCTCGTACGCTGGACCGAGCAGCGCAACTTTGAGGCTGTGCTCGATCTGATGGCGGCCGGTTCGCTAGGCGTGGACAACCTGATTTCGCATCGCTTTGCAATCGATGACGCCGGGCAGGCATACGATTTGCTGACCAACGAGTCGCCACTGGGCATAGTGTTGCAGTATCCGGCGGCGGACCCCACGCGTCAGCTCGATAGCCGTGACCGGGTCGTTGTACTGGGCGATGGCAAGGGCCACAAGGCAACTAAATGCGTCATTGGGATGATCGGTTCGGGAAACTACGCGAGCGGAACCCTGATTCCGGCTTTTCGGGATGCCGGGGCCAACCTCGGGGTTCTCGCGAGTGCCGCCGGCGTGAGCAGCGTTCATTCGGGTAAAAAGTTTGGTTTTGAAAGCGCAACAACCGACGCCGACGCAGTCCCGGCTAATGAGTCTGTTGATACGGTGGTGGTAGCCACGCGCCACGATACCCATGCCCGATATGCCATACCTGCGTTGAATGCGGGCAAGCATGTATTTGTTGAAAAGCCGCTGGCTATCAATCGCGAGGAACTTGACCAGATTGAGGCGGCTTATGCGGCGGCTGGCGGGGGCCCGATACTGATGGTGGGCTTTAACCGGCGTTTTTCGCCGTTAACGGAAAAGCTCAAAGAGTTGCTCGATGCGAAGTCGGAGCCCAAGTCTTTCATCATGGCTGTCAATGCGGGAGCCGTGCCGGACGACCACTGGGTGCAGGATCCGATACAGGGCGGAGGCAGAATTATTGGTGAAGCCTGTCACTTTATTGATCTGCTGAGGTTCCTTGCCGCAAGTCCCATCGTTAAGGTCAGCAGCATGAAAATGGGTGTTGCCCCCGGGGTTACCATCAGGGACGACAAGGCAAGCATCAATCTTGCATTTGCCGACGGGTCTTTTGGAACAGTACATTATCTGGCTAACGGCCACCGTTCTTTCCCGAAGGAACGGCTGGAAGTATTTTGCGGCGGCGCCGTACTCCAGCTCGATAACTTCCGCAGCCTGGAAGGCTTTGGCTGGTCTGGCTTTTCCGGGATGAAGCTGCGTCGCCAGGATAAGGGAAACGCAGCCTGTGCCGCGGCATTTATAAAGGCTGTTAAAGAAGGTCTCGCGGCACCAATCCCGGCGGAAGAAATTTTCGAAGTCAGTCGCGCCACATTTGATGCGGTCGACGGGTTTTCGGTTTTCAGGTGACCCTGGGGCGTCTTGCTCTTTACCTGAATACAGTGCGCTGGCTGCGTCTGTCGCAGTTGGCATGGCTTGCCTATCGGCGCCTGCGGCCGATTATCAATCCTGCTCCCATCGACCTTGAAGAGCCGCAGCTTTCGGTAGCACACACACCCTTTATCGGTAGCCCACAGTCGCGGGAAAAGGAATTGCGATTTCTGAGTGTGAGCCGGCCCGCTGATGTTGCAAATATAGACTGGCACCCCACCGATGTTTCACGTTTGTGGCGTTACAACCTGCATTACTTCGATTTTCTCCGGTGGCAATCCATTCCGGCCGCCGACAAACCTGTATATATAGAAAGCTGGATCAGCGCGAACCCGATGGGTACCGAAGATGCCTGGGAGCCCTACACGGCCTCGCTTCGTATCGTTAACTGGATCAAGTATTTTCATGAGTACACGGGCGAAGTGCCGAGAGAATGGCAACTTAGCCTTATCAACCAGGTCCACTGGCTTAGCAAGAATATGGAGCACCATATTCTTGCTAATCATTTGCTAAAAAATGCCAAGGCCCTGGTAGTTGCCGGCACATGGTTCAAGGGGCCGCACGGCAAAGGCTTTCTCAAACAAGGTCTGGATACTTTTCTCACCCAGATCGGTGAACAGTTTCTCCCTGATGGCGGACATTTTGAGCGCAGCCCGATGTACCACAACATAGCGCTGGAAGATTGCCTGGACGTATACAATGTATTATTTGCCCAACCGGAACTGGCGGGAGAACAGGCACTGACAAGAATCCACGACGTTAGCCAGCGGGCGTTGCGATTTCTTGACGATATCCTGGCCGCTGATGGCTGCATTTACTTATTTAACGATTCGGCCCACGACATTGCTCCGGAGCCAGAATTGCTGATGGAGTATGGTCAGCAACTGATGCAATACGAACGTGCGCCGTTTCCCGCTATGCCGGTACGTATCAGCAAGCCGGACACCGGTTACTACGGATACAGGTACTGTAAAGATAGCCTGCTGATAGACGCAGGGCCTGTCGGGCCAAATTATCAGCCGGGCCATGCGCACTGCGATACCCTGAGTTATGAATACTGTGTAAATGGCCGTCGTCTGATAGTGGACTCCGGTGTTTATGGTTATGACGACGACGATACACGTAACTCACTTCGTGGTACGGCGGCACACAATACGGTCATGGTTGACGGTGCGGAACAGTCGGAAATCTGGGGTACATTTCGGGTGGCACGGCGCGCAAGACCCCGCCAGGTTGAGCTTTCACAGTTTAGTGATACGCAGATCAAATTTTCAGGCAGTCATGACGGCTACCAGCGGCTTCCGGGTCGGATCACGCATACTCGCTCTATTGAAGCCAGTATCGTGCAAGGCCTGTCTGTGAGCGATACGCTAACGGGTAACGGTTCCTGCCATGCTGAAAGTTATATCCATTTTCATCCGGATGTGGAGTTGGTAGAGCGTGCGCCGCACGAATGGGCTGTGTTCTGCAATGGCGAAGAACAGGCGGTGTTCACGGCGGCCGAAAATTGTTCTGCCAGGCTCAGCCGTGCGGATTACTGCCCCCGCTTCGGTATACGACTTGAAGGACCGCTGCTTGTGTTGTCCATGGATGGAGCCCTGCCGCTAACACTGGGCTACACAGTCTCAACTGGCGTTCTGTAGGCGCCTGAGGCCAATATCGGGTGTAGCCGGGCAGGAAGCGCCCACAACAACGCCAAGCCATTGACATAATCACACTGTTTGACAGCCAAAACCTGCTCTCAGCTACTATAATTGCAGGTCGGCAATCTGCCGGGCTGTTTGAGATAGGAACTAAATGTGAATGATTTCGCAGCAACGCCTGAAACAGGGAATCATACTCGCTTGGTGAGTGCTACCCCCCCGGGTGTTACCGCCAGAGTTTCAGCAAGAAAATAAGAATAAAGACGGCAGTCTGGTAGCACCCGAATGCACCCCAAGTTAACAACCCAGTCAGGATGACCTGATGGCGAACGGCGACCACAACACAATCGATCTATCCCGGCAGAACTGGTCGTGGCTGTTGCTGCCGATCCTAATTTTTGTATCCACACTTGTTCTTTTTCGTGATGGCCTGGGCCTCATGGTTACCTGGTGGGAAACCAAGCCGGAGTACAACCATGGGTACCTGATACCGGTAGTTGCCGCTTACCTGCTCTTATTGCGGGCAGATGTATTTCGTACAGCAGATATTCGTAGTTCCTGGGGCGGCCTGGGGCTGCTGATTTTCGGGCTAATGTTCCTGGTGTTGGGTAACTTAAGCGCGGTCTACGTTATCACCCAGTATGCTTTCCTGATGACGCTGGTAGGTCTTGTGGTGATCGCGTATGGCTGGAAAGGTGCATGGATTCTGTGGGCGCCAATCGCATACCTCTTCTTTATGATCCCATTACCTAATTTTCTGTACGATAATCTTTCAAATGAATTGCAGTTAATGTCCTCGGAAACCGGCGTGGGTTTTTTACGAATGGCGGGCATATCTGTCTTTCTTGAGGGCAATGTAATCGATCTGGGTGAATTCAAACTGCAGGTAGCTGAAGCCTGTAGCGGTTTGCGATATTTATTTCCCCTGATGAGTTTTGGCTTTCTATGCGCGTTTCTGTTTCGAGGCGCGGTATGGCAGAAGGCAATCATTTTTCTTTCCAGCATTCCGATTACGCTTTTAATGAACAGTTTCCGGATCGGAGTTATTGGCCTTCTCGTCGAACACTACGGTATTTCGATGGCTCGGGGGTTCCTGCACGATTTCGAAGGCTGGATCATATTCATGGCCTGCGTCGGCATACTGTTTTTCGAGATGTGGTTGTTTGCCCTGTTCAGTAAGCGACCGCTTGCCGATATTTTTGATGTCCGGGTTCCGCCCATGTCTGATTTTGTGGTGTTCATGCCACGAATACGGCCCTCGGTATACAACGCAGGACTGCTTGGACTGTTCCTGATCCTCAGCATTTTTACGTTTACGTACCAGTCAAGTGATGAGTTTGTTCCGGAGCGCAGCCAGCTAAGCACTTTTCCACTAGCGCTCAATGAATGGCGCGGTCAGGAGCAGGGCATGGCGCAGCAGTTCATCGAAAACCTGGAGCTTGATGATTACCTCATGGCGAGGTTCGTACGCGAAGGTGATCCGGCTTCGGTCGAACTGTATATCGCCTACTACGAGTCACAACGCAAAGGTGCATCCGTTCATTCCCCACGCGCTTGTTTGCCGGGCGGGGGCTGGGCCATCGAGAGTTTCGACGAGTATCCTGTTACTAATGTCGGCCCGGAGCTGGCAACGGTAAATGTCAACCGTGCGGTCATCTCTTTAGGCACCAGTCGTCAGCTTGTCTACTACTGGTTTCAGCAGCGCGGCCGGAACATTACCAACGAGTACCTGGTGAAGTGGTTTATTTTCTGGGATTCGCTGACAAAGAACCGGACGGATGGTGCGCTGGTGCGACTCGTAACCGCGGTACCGGAGTCAATGGATATGGGCGAGGCCGACGAACGCATGCAGGAGTTTATCCGGGATATTGATCCCACCCTTGCGTATTTCATTCCACGCGGCATTGGGGAAAGCTGAGACTCTGACCATGACGGATAAAGTTGTAGTCCATCTTATTGCGGCAGCCCGGCCCAACTTTATGAAGGTTGCGCCTCTTTATCATGCGTTAATGGCTAACGATAATTTTGATGTTCGCCTGGTGCATACGGGCCAGCACTATGATGCAAATATGTCGCAGGCATTTTTTGATGATCTTGGATTGCCCCAGCCTCATCACTACCTTGAAGTGGGTAGCGGCACCCACGCCGAACAAACCGGCAAAGTCATGATGCGCTATGAGGAGACGGCAATGAAGGAACGTCCCGACTGGACGGTCGTCGTAGGTGATGTTAATTCCACGGCTGCGGTAGCAATGGTGTGTGCAAAATTACTCATACCGGTAGCGCACCTGGAGGCAGGGTTGCGCAGTGGTGACCGCTCGATGCCCGAGGAAATCAACAGGTTGGTAACAGATACCATTGCCGACCTGTTGTGGACCCCGTCGCCGGACGCAGATGAGAACTTACTTAAAGAAGGAGTAGCCCCTGCTCGCATCGAACTCGTTGGTAACATCATGATCGATTCATACGAGCTGATGCGCGAGCGCATTGAGGCCACCGATACGGCAGTTCAGCTGGGTGTCGCTGGCGAGCGTTTTGGTGTCGTTACCCTGCACAGGCCGGCTAATGTTGATGCACGTGATTCTCTTGAATTACTTACGAATCAGCTCCTGAAGGCGTCTGAGCAGTTAAAACTGGTATTTCCGGTTCATCCGCGCACTCGCAAGTCGCTTGAGAATCATGGCCTACTGGATAGTTTGTTGTCGAGCTCCCGGATTCATCTTGCAGAACCACTGAGTTATATAGAGTTTATGAGCCTGGTCCGCGGAGCCGTACTGGCGGTCACTGATTCGGGCGGCATACAGGAAGAGACAACCTACCTGGACATTCCCTGCCTGACCCTGCGTCCAAATACCGAAAGGCCTATAACAGTGACACAGGGCAGCAATCGCCTGATCAAGCCGGTGGAACTCCTTGATAATATACAAACAGTACTTGCGGGCGAATGGCCAGCCAGCCAGTGTCCTGACCTGTGGGACGGTCGGACCGCGCAAAGATGCGTAGAAAGTCTCGAAAAATATTTGAATGCTGCGTCGGCAGCCTGAAGGATAGTAGTTATGGGGAAGGTTGTAGTTATTAAAGCAGTTTTTCAGCGTATACCCAGGGTGCCGGTAGTTGTGCTTTTGGGTATCGTCGGGATTGCTTTACTGGCTGGATGTGAAAGCCCGGCAGAGCGTGCGGCTGGTTATCTGGCTAAGGCAGATCAGTTTTACAAGGACGAGAATCTCGTTAAGGCAGAGCTGGAAGTTCGCAACGCTTTACAGATCGAGCCGAAGAATGCCGATGCGCGTCTTTTACTGGCACAAATAGCCGAGTCGCGCCAGGACTATTCTGAGATGGCGACGCAGTTGCGAGCCGCGATCGAGTCCCGGCCTGATTTTCTGGAAGCACGGCTAAAACTGGGGACCCTCTATGTGCTGGGTGGAGCCATGGGACTGGCGGAAGACCAGTACGCTATAACGGCTGACCTGGCGCCGGATGACCCTGACGTAAAGGTGCTAAGAGCGAGGATCCTTGCGTCCCAGGGCGACCTGGAGGCAGCCGGAACAGAACTGAACGCAGCGCTTGAGCAGGATCCGGGCAACACCCAGGCGCTCGGACTGCTGGCCAGCGTGGTTGCGGTGGACGATCCCGATGCAGCTATAGAGCTTGTAAATAAGGGTATCGTTTCTACCGACGATACCAGCCCTCTGCAACTCCTTAAGATTCAGTTGCTGCAAAGGGCAGGGCGCAACGGCGAGGTAGTTGATGAATACCATTCACTGATAAGTGAGTTTCCCGACCGGGACGTCTATAGCTACCAGCTCGCCCGCTTTCTGGTAGGCCTGGGACGTAAGGATGAAGTAGAAGCTGTAGTACAGGATTTAATAAAGAACCGACCTGATGACAATCAGGCCAAGCTGGCGTTGGTGCAGTTTGTCAGCGGTATAAAAGGCGCAGTGCAGGCTGAGGCGCTGTTACAGGACTATGTAGATGCAGCTCCGGATGAGCACACGCTACGTCTCGCACTGGCTGCAGTATTGCAGTCGACCGGTGAGGAAGACCGGGCGATCAGCGAATATGAAACTATTGCCAATGCTGCCGGCAACGAAGATGAGGCGTTAACGGCAAAGGGCAGGCTGGCGGCAATACGCTTGGCGCAGGGTGACGAGGAAGCCGGCGAGGCATTAATTGAAGAAGTGCTGGCTATTGACTCTTTGAACACGCAAGCGTTGCTGCTAAGAGGCGCATTAAATTCAAATCGGGAAAAGTTTGGTGCCGCAGTTTCAGATCTGCGCACGTTGCTGCGAAAGGACGCCGAAAATGTGCGTGCACAATTTCTGCTCGCCCAGACTCATGCAAGAGCGGGCGATACCCTGCTCGCTAAAAACGCCTATCTTCGTGTGATCGAAATGAGTCCAGATAACGGCGTTGCACCCATTGAGCTGGCACGGCTGCTCGTTAGAGAAAAGGAACTTGAGCAGGCAGAGGAAGTTCTTAAAACCCGGCTCGGTTTGGCCCCGGGTGATATAACCGCGTCGCGTTCGCTGATTGCACTACTTATAACCAGAGAGCGTTATGCGGATGCTGAGAATGAAGCAGCGCGCCTGGCTAGTATTCCTGAGGCTCAGGCAATGGGCGAATACCTGAGGGGTAGCATCTTCCAGGTGCGTAATCAGCATAGCCGGGCGCTGAGCGCATTTAGCATTGCGCTTGACCTGGAACCAAACACTCGTGAGCCTCTTCAGGGAATGGTTGCCAGCCTGATTCGGCTCGAACGTGTTGATGAGGCTGTTGTAAAGCTTGAAGCGGTTATCAAACAGTTCCCGGATAATCTTTATGCGCAAACACTGCTCAGCCAGGTTCTGGCTGGTGCGGGCGATATTACTGCGGCGAAAGACCTTATAGAAAGCACTCTGAGCAGCAACGAAGAGTGGTTACCAGCCTATACGACACTTGCGGGTATGCAGGGCAGCGATGTCGATGCACAGATCAATATTTACAAACGTGGCCTTGAGGCCATGCCAGCCAGCCAGGAATTAGCCCTGCTGCTGGGTACCGCATACGAGCACGAAGGCAAATATGAAGAAGCAATTGCTGCCTACGAGAAAGTTCTGGCAGTAGATGCGGACCTGCTCGCAGTCAGAAATAATCTTGCTGCATTGCTTGCCGACTTCCGGACGGACGGAAGGAGCCTGGAAAGGGCGCTGGAGCTTGCAGAGGGCCTGGAAGATACCGGTAATCCCGTATTTGTCGATACTCTTGGCTGGGTACACTATAGGTTAGGAAATTTTAAAGTAGCTATTCCATTCCTTGAAGATGCGGTCGATCAGGCGGGCCAGGTACCGGTGCTTCGCTATCATCTTGGGATGGCTTATCTCGCAGATGGCAGAAGTATTCTGGCGGAAGAGCAGCTGGCGCTGGCGACGGCCGATGTTGATTTGGATTATACAGGCCGCAGTGAAGCTCAGAGCGCGCTTCGGGAATTGCGTAGCCGCTAGATCAAAAATAAATGGAAAATACTCAGACTACAGATCCGATTGTTACAGTCATCATTCCGACCTATAACCGCGCGAGCATGCTTTATTATGCGCTGCACAGTGTTATCAACCAAACGATCCAGAATATCGAGATTTATGTCATTGATGATGCTTCTACAGATTTGACAACTGAGCTCGTCGATAGTTTTAATGATCCACGCATTCACTACATTCAGTTTGAAACCAATAAAAAGGCAGCAGCAGCTCGCAATGCAGGCATGGAGCGTGCACGTGGAAAATATATTGCCTTCCTCGATAGTGATGACGAATGGCTGCCTACGAAGCTCGAAAAACAAATTGAATGTATGGAGGCCTTATCGGATGACTGGGGGTGTTGTTACACGGGTGCATACGTAAGCAAGATGGGCGGGTTGACGCGACACAGGGTTTATGAGCCTCAGAAATCGGGTGATCTGGTCAAGGATCTGCTGATGGGCCGATTTGTTATATGGACGCCCACGTTTATGTTCCGGCGTAAGTGCCTTGATGAAGTAGGGCTTATGGATGTCCAGCTGATTCGTAGTCAGGACGTCGACTTTTATATTCGCTTGCTAAGCAAGTACAAGATAGCGAGCATAAAGGAGCCATTGGTCAATATATTTCTTGCGCTTAACAAGAATCTGGCGCATGTTGCTGCACAGTCCCGGCGTATTCTTTTGGCCAAGCATAAAGATCTGATCGATTCATTCGGCATTATGCCTTCCCGATACGTCTATTCTATATCGGACATGATCCAGGCTGAGGCATTTCTCTCGGAAGGGGAGTTAATTAAGGGGCTGATTTACTTTAAGAGGGCTGTTGTAAGAAATCCCTTTCTTCCGGTCAGGCGTTACCTGGCCATTGCCCGACATATAGCTTCAGCTTTATTTTCAGAGCGGCACGAAGAGTCTTTAGCCGCCGATGGTCGTGATATGAGCAGTCGTGATGCATAGCAGATGCTTGGCTGCCAAATTTGATTTGCGCTCGGGGCACTAGCCAGAGATGATCAGGGCATCTGCCAGGCTGATAGAACGAGCGAGTGTTTTTTTTTGGGGGCGCAGTAACTTTTTTCGTGACGTGGTAGTCATTCTGACTGGTACAGTTGCGTCACGCATCATTGTCCTGCTTGCCATACCTTTCCTGGCACGGATCTATACGCCGGCCGAGTTTGGTGTGCTGGCGTTGTTCATGACAATAAATTCCATCATTATTTGCGTCGCTTGTGGTCGCTACGAGATGGCAGTTGTGTTACCCAGGGAGGATCGGGACTCAGCGCATCTATTACTGGCATGCATTGGCCTGGCAACCTTAACCGCGATCCTTACTTCCGTGGCCTTTTGGTTATGGGCGGAAGATCTGGCTAACTTGCTGGGTGGTAAGGGGTTAGCTAACTGGCTCTGGCTGAGCCCCGTTGTAATCTGGTCGTGCAGCATATTCCATATACTTAGATCATGGGCTACACGTAAAGGTGCATTCAAAGGAGTTAGCCAAGCCAACGTGAGTGGAACAGTTACCACCGTAACTGTCCAACTTGTGCTTGGTTACGTTCAAAGGCTTGGCGCAGGCGGGCTGATAATCGGCCAGGTTGTCGGGCAATTAGTCCATTTTCTGGTACTCCTCAAAGAAGTTGCACGTGGCATCGTTTCCAGTATCAACGGTAGCCTGAGTTTTTCGCACACGCTTGGTTTGTTGAAGCGCTATCGTCGTTTCCCTATATACGATAGCGGTGCGAGCCTGCTGAATGCCTGTTCAAACGAGCTGCCGGTGCTGATGCTGGGCGCATTCTTTTCGCCAACGATTGCGGGCTTCTATGCAATGAGTCGGCGGACGCTTGCGATGCCAATGCAGGTAATCAGCGACTCCATAGCCCAGGTATTTTTTCCCAAGGCCAAGCAGCAACTTG
>MPMD02205496.1_pt1 | contig 99457 bp, 150 predicted proteins | sample 1617291 | NCBI WGS metagenome assembly MPMD02 (sample SAMN05944810, study PRJNA350692) | marine metagenome | biome: marine; feature: ODZ; material: water; isolation source: 120 m water sample filtered on 30 um supor filter | place: Pacific Ocean | collected 2012-04-09 | depth 120m m | reverse complement strand
TGTACTACAAACTGTTGCTTCACATTTGTTATCTCTCTCTTCTTTAATAACCTTTTTATTATTCGTTCAGTTGGGAATGCTGCCATTACTGCTCTTGGATTTATATTCGTACCAAAAAATCTTTTCCATGATCTTGATATTGTGTTTTCATTAACACCTTCTCTCCTTGCTCTACTACTAATTACAAATTTTTCCTGCTCAATCAATTTCAATATTACTTCTCTTACATCTTGAAACGAACCTAATACAAATACTGGAGGAGCTTTTACTTCTATCTGCTCATAAAAAGATTTCTTAGGATTTCTCCTCTTTTTTCTTTTCAACCAATCAGAGTTCTCCTTTTCAACATCCATTAATATAGATATATGCTTATTCCTTTTCTGGACTATAGATAATTCCTTGTTATAAAATTCTAAATCTTTTTCAGTAAATGCCACAATAATTACTCCTGCTTAATAACATCTAACAACCTAAACCCTCTTTTATTTCTTCTAACTATAAATTCTTTCTCCCTGCTCCGAGCTAAAATACTATCAGTAAGGTGAGAAGTAAAAACATCATCCGCATCTACTTCTATCTTAAAAATAAATTTTCCAAATCTACCTGCTCTATCTTTTTCAATACTCCAAGAACTTAAAGAATTTATATCTAAAAAAGTATTTTTTAATTTTAAAGGGTCAGTAATATTTTTAGATTTAAAATAAGCACTATTTATTCCTCGGTACAAAATTACTTTCTTCTTTCCAAGCTTCTTACTTGCAAAAGATGAAAATGCTTGTAAATAATCCATCGTTCTGCTTAATTGTTTTTTATAATCTTTAACAGGCATCCTAAATGTACCTGCTGCTGCTTTTTTAAGTTCCTCTTCTACCTCTTTCTTAAATCTCCTAATTCTATCTATATCAGAATTTAAAAATTGACCATCAAATAAAGTTTTTGTTTTATACTTTGTTTCTGTTAAAGATTTTAAAATAGAAGCTCTCCCACCATTTGACGAAGTAGCCCAATCATTTATAAAATCTTTTTTAATATCTTCTAAAGTATCAAAAGGTCTCCCTACACTCCCAGTCTTTCTCTTACTTAAAAAATCATCGAATGCTCGATTCAATACCACAGTATCAGAAGCAAGATCTCCAAACTCCTTTTCAAACTGTTTTACAAATTGTCTTGTTCTTGGAGTTAACTTTGGAACATCCGATGTAACCTCTGCTGGTGCAGGTTCTGGAATAACTCCTTCTACTGGCTTAGGTTTCCCTATTCCTGTCCTTGTAAAGATAACTGTACATCTACAATTTATAACTTGACCTGGGTTACCACTAATCAATACTCCTGGTGACTTTAACTTAGCTCTTGTCTTTCCTCTACCAACTATAAATGGCTGATCTAAAGGAATTGCTTTCTTTCTATTATATTTTCTTCCAGCCCTTCTATGATCTGTTCTTACTCTTTTATCCCTACTATCTAACCATGCTTTAAACTTAACTGTTCCTGATTGCTTTGCTGCTTCTATAGATGATCCATTAGCTGTACCAACCATTTCTGTTCTTGCTATCATTCTTGCTCTTGGTGCTGTTCCTCTCACACTACTATTAAATCTTTTACCAACAGCTATTTGTATTCTTTCTCTAACATCTTCTATACTACCACCACGCTCAATAATTGGCTTTATAATCCTATTCAACCCAGCATTTGTTTCTCCATTTACAAACCCACTAAAGGCTATCACTTTATCATTTATAAATTTCTTTGTAGCTACATCTTCTACATCAAATGATAAACCTGCTCCTATATCTGTCATTGCACTTTGACCTGCTACTAATGCCATTGACTCATAAAAAGGTTTCATTGAATTAATAAATGTTTTATTCCATTGTTCTTCATTTAGATTAATACTACTAAGATAGGTATCAAATTCATCGGCTTTTGTTACTGTAGATAATTTGGAGAGTTTAGACTTCTGTACTTTTCTTAATACTTCTTTTTCTTGTCTGGCAAATAGCTTAATCAAAGCCTTAGCAAATCTTCTTTCGTGTGGTATAGTTTGTGCTATCTGGGCTTTCCATATAATGGTATCAGAACGATATGACATCTTATTTATCTATGTGATAAAGCTTAACATGCTCTTCCAATCTATCAAATAACTTTGCAATATCTTTTCTTAAATTTTTAATACCATTGTTATACATCCATGTAATAAGAAGAAAACATGGAGTTGAAATCAAACCAGCTAAAGCCAAAATGTCTTTTGTAACAGGATTCGTAAGCATTTTATTTTCCTTTCTATTTAATCTTTGAATCGTTCAAAGCCAGTAGCAACAACATTAAATGTATCAGCATCAGCACCAGCATTATCTCTAATTGTCATAGTTATTCTCTGCTGACTCCCAGCATCTATTTTTATACCATCAGCAGAACCAAACTTAGTTAAATCAATATTTACAAAATAACCAAAATCATTTGTAGCATTAACATGACGAACTTCCCATGAAGTAACAAATGGAGTTATGTTCAAGCGAAACAAATCCTGATTCATTTTGATAACATCAATTTCTACCTCTCCACGTTCACTTGTATAAAACAACCTACTCCCATTAGTTAAAGCTACCCCATCCGCCCACTCATTAGGTTGCCCTGCTAAACCATAAGCAACTATGATACTCAATTCTTTGATATATTTATCATTTTCATTATCTGCAGGAATAAAAAAATCTACTGGAGTGTCTGACCCATCTATTCCCATGTCACTACTTCCAGTAGAACTACCATCATCTGTAAGGAATTGCTTAAAAGGTCTTATCCTTACAGGTTGTCCAAATGGAGGAAAAGCTAATTGTATAACATGCAAAGCTTCATCTACTAAGGAAACTCTCTGCCCATATTTATCACCACTTGGTGACCTATTTTGTCCCATCAGTCGTCACCATATAAAAATTGTCTTTCTTCTTCTTCATCCTCATCATCGTCATCAGGCTTTGGTTTAGGTTTTGGCTTATCGTCTTCTGGTTCTTCTAATTCATCTTGACTATCACCAAGAGCATCTAATGGTATAAGATTAGAAGAGATAAAGAACTCATCACCCTCTTCACCTAATTCAATATCACTTAACTCAATTCCCAGCCTGCTTAAATTTTCCCTGTACTCACGTCTTGTCAATGATCCATTTGCTAATGCTGCTTCTAATGACTTCTGAAACTCTTCCCTGTTCACTTCCATTGCTGGTGTATTACTAAAATCAAACTTAACAAAAAAGTCAGGACCAAATAAAGGAGCTAACTCATTATTGAACTTCTCTTCATGAGTCTGAAGCTTTGGCATTAATGTATCTAAGTAATATGCCCTTCTTGATTCCTGTGCTGTAGCAAAGTTCTCTGTAGGCAACCCAACCATTATAGGTGGTAATCCAAAGGCTGCTAAATATTCTTCCCTATCTAATTTCTTAAATTCTAACAGTTGAGCATCCTGTTGTGTTAATGACATTGCTGTCCATTTCAATCCACCTTCTAACAATAACGGTCTATGCATATTATTAAGACCTGCATAATTACCTTCTATCTGAGCTTGCATCCTATCAAACTGATGGTCACCCATTGGCTCATCTGTACTCAATACAGCAGAAGGTTTCATCCCTTGTCTATAAAAGTTATTTTGGAAAGTTGTCAAATTAGCTTCCTGTCTAATCGTTCTTACTAATGCCTGAACTGTTCCCTGTCCGTAAAATATATTATCAGGATTAAAATATTTTATATGGATCATATTTGATGGATTGATCGGTATCTTCTCTCTGTCCGCAGTAAACACATATGCTTGTATAAATTCTTTTTTGTCTGGGACAATAGCTATCTTATCAGGATCAAGATGCCACAGCTCAACAGGAGGATTAGTTTCTGAAGGAGGCATCTTTGGATTCTCAGTTACCAATTCTATAAAAGCATTTCCTCTTAATTCAAGAAAGGTTGTTGATCCTTCTATCAAATAATATTTTGTAAAGAAGGGAGTTGGCTTGTCAAGTAATGCCTGAAGATCACTATCTGGTGCTTCATCTATAATGTCCAATTTATAAAGTAAATCTATTGGCATTTTAGATAATTCTTGATTTGAGAAGAAACACTCTAATGACAAACTATAAGGAGGGAGCTTTATTCCTGACTTAACAATAGTAGCATAATCTTTTTTTGTTAATCCTTTTATACCTTTGTTTGACCTTCTTCTAAATACTTTCAAAGGTACACGTGCTGCTGACTGTGCTATCCTATTGACACAGATGTATACCCAAAGATCTTCACCATACTGACCAATAAAATCTATTTTCTTTTCTCTGGGAAGATTAAAATATTGAGATATGATAGCACTGCGTTGAGGTTCTTTGTATAAATGCTCTTGGATGACTGATACTTTTTGATCTGCAGGAAAGGCAAACCTATCTAATGCTTGATTAGCTAAACTTATTATACTCATGGAATAAACCTCTGTAATTAATCATTGATAATTAATTAGACTAAAGGTTTATCCTCACAAGCCCTATTACTTTATTATAAAATAAAATTCATTTTTATTAAATAGAATTATTTCTACTCTCTGAGTTCTGGAATAACTGATTCACATTTTTGTTTGATTCTCTTAAACGCAATACTGGTACATTCAATAGGATAATTGTCTTCCATAAACTTATGATATCCATGAATCTCCCTCAGAGCAGATTCATATTTTAATATTATTGCGATATGCTCAGAATTTCTTATTGCTAAAGTTTTTTCAAGCTCAGAGATTCTTTCTTTGTCAGAATTCTTAGTAAAACATTCTTTGCAAATATCCCACTTAACTTCCTTATCTTGACTCATGCAACGACATTGACTAATTATAGTTTTGCATCTTTCACATTTAACCATGTGATGGCTCATAATCTCACCCCTCCTTTCTACTCTTTTACTTTTTCTATTTTATCGCATTGAGTTTTCTTTGCCTGAGCAAAACAAACTGAACTAAAAATAGTTGTTCTGTTACAGATAGTTACTTCTTTATTTACTAAATTAAGTTGTTCTTGTGTACATTTGTAGTCACCTAATTTGTTCTCATAAGTATTAGCATCAATATTAATTTGATCGCATGAAACTATAATCATTAATAATAAAAAATTAATTAGTATTTTCATCCCCTATCTCCTCAATATGCTTTATTCAACCATTCATCAATAAACATTTAGCCATAATTATTATTCCTCTTTTACTTTTTCATAAGTTTTCTTAAATATATCTGGTTTACAGGGATAATGTTCGCCCTTAATGCCTGTTATTACCCAATCCTCTGGACATACTATATGACCACCCTCAAAAGTATCTATCCAGCCATGAAAGTGCATTGTAATATTACAATGTTCACATATAAGATTACCAGAAACATCATGGTGGCGGTAATAACGGACAACTTTGCCCTCTAACAATTCACCTTTAAAATCACCTTTGGTGAATCTTTTCGTACCATCCTGAGAATGGTCTCCATTTTTAAACCATTGTTCTGCTTCAATAATTACTGGTTTCTTTCTATATTTCATAATCTCCCCTCATTCCTCTTCTTTTTCTCTACAATTAAGACATAACAAATTTTCAGTAATATAATCCATATATAATCCATAACAAAAACATCAGCACCACAAATAGAACATATACCTAATGCTTCCATCTCTCCCCCTTTCTAATCTCTTTCATTAATTCCACAAATTTTAATATTATTATCTTTCATCTCTTCATGTAAATTACAATAAATAGCTACTATATTATAAGGACAATTATCTTTCATTCTCGGAAATCTACTTGTATCAGGATTACAATGCTTACCATGGGGTATTTCTTCTTCTAACTTTTCTATGATTGTTTTCATCCCTCCCCTTCATTTTTGATAGCCACAATTATTACTTCCTATATCTGAGCAAACTCCAGCATCTTCAAGAGGACTTTCACAGACAGGACAAGTGTTATTAAGTTCTTTACGATTAAGTTGCAATAGTCTAATTATATTTTCTAATTGTTCGTATTCTGCGGGAGGCAAACTTTCAACTCCCATTTTACGAATGTTTTTAATTACATCTCTTTCATTCATTTATCTCTCCTTTAAATCTAAGACTTTTTCACATTTTTGTTTAATTTTTCCTAACAATATATTTTTAGAATGAGGTAATGTTTGATTATGAATCTCTCTCAGAGCTTTTTCAAGCTGACTAATTTTTTCATTTTTTTCACTTAAATCAAAATGTTGGCTGTCTAATAACTTTTCAAGCTCAGAAATTCTTTTTTCTGCTTTTAGATGGTTTGCTTGATAGCTTTTTAAAAATGGGTCAGTCATAATCTCTCCCCCCTTTCTACTCTTAATATCTTTTAATTACGGATAAAAACGTAATAAAGAATACTAAATATCAATAGCCATTCTCCAATACGATTTATTACTTCAAGCTCCATCATCCCTCTTTCAAAAAGAACAGTAGCTGGTGGATGGCAGGGATTTGACGAGATACTGCACTGTTAAATCCAACAGTGATACTTCATTAGCTGTTGGAGACTCGTGCTCCACTCGTATAGTCACCCCGCATGATAGCTTGACTTGAGAAAGTATCTATCAACGTCCCTATCGTTTATGTCTACCTATTCCACCACACCCACCAAGCTACCTGATGATGCCCTCTGCCTTGCAAGTACCAATTTTCATGGTTTTAAATATTACAGAGGAAGCTCACGGTAGAATCCGTATCTACCCCAAGTGCGGTAGCTTGAGCCGACTGCATCAAACCTTTAAAATCCCTGACAGGGAAAAAGTAACTATTCAAAAAGTCATATTCCATACAATTTTCCATAGAGTCACCTCATCACTGATTAATAAAATCCCTGTCAGGGAATTATTTTTTATCTACAATTTCACAATCATAATGGTTAGCCCAACTTTCGCCATTACTTTGTAAATAAGTAACCTCTGTACATGCCCAATATTCCAACCAAAGAAATCTACATTTTTTCTCTAACCGATAAGCATAATCAGCAACAGTGTCACTAAAATACTTAACTACTCTAACTTCACTATTCATACAAACTCCACATGACATTTATTTACACTGACCACATATCCGTTCATTCACATGGTCAAAAGAATAAAAAGTACGATCACAATTTAAACATTTCTTATCTCCGTGTTTAAGCTTTTTCAACCCACAATGTTTCCTGGCTGTATTAACTTCTTCTATCTCTTTCATCCTATTGTTGAAAGTCTTCCTGTCTAAAACTATTTTATAAGGAGCTTTCCTTGGAGCTATTGCCATTTAATCCTTTTCTTTAGCTTTTTTAATCGCTATTGCTAAACAACCTACACCTTCACCATTACACACACAACTATTTATTTCTTCTTTTGTTAATTCATTACACTTCTCAGTCCAACTATAACAAACCATATCACTCACCTCTCTTCTTCAGACCAAGTATAATCAATGTCTCATTATAACTGGCACTAAAAAAATACAATTCTAACAAGAATGAAATAATAATACTCCACCTTGTATACATCCAAACATTTACTTTAAAATATTCCCAGTACATCATATTCCATGTTACAAAAGATGTTATCAACCACACACCACTCATGATTAGCATAGTGACAACAAACAACAATATCCAATCCTTTAAGAATATCCAAGCTTTGTAACTCTGGTACACCTTATTATGAATCAAACTTACTAATGACATTTATTTCTCCTTTCCAATTAAAAATTCCCAACTTTTTTCTGAATTAAATTTATCCCAATTACAAGTTATACTTGCACCAGATGAATAAGCATGACTTGTCCTCATCTTAACACACTCAACTCCATCTACATTAATCATTTCTATTAGAGCATCTTTATTTTCATTAGCAAGAACACTTTCATGGGCAGCCATAAAATAAAGAGCAACAACAACTACTCCAAATAAGACCCCCATCAAACCAGCAAAAACTTTATTATTCATATTATACTCACTTTGTTAGACTTGTTAAATACTCTATAAGATAAACCTTTGGTGCTACCCATATTTGTAACCACACAAGATTAATACCTTCAACCAATGCTATCAAGAAGGGAATACCAAGCAATATCATACCAATACTATTAGGAATAACAACGTTGTCATCTTTCCAATTATCATCACGACAGTTTTTGTATAGTTTTTTTATCTGCTTCCATGAAAAAAACAATACCCCAACACTACCCACAAACCATATTAAATTATACCAGAACTGCCACATCAATAACTGCTCTACTACCTCTGGCAGTTCACTAACAAGAAAATCCTTTGCCTTGACACTTGACTGTACAATATCAATCAATGCTACTTCTAATGGTTCTTTTACACTATCTACCACTTCAGCTACTTTCTCCTTTACATCACTCATAAGATTTCTCCTTTCATTTATTTACATTCTAAATAATCTTGCTTCCATTTTATAATAACATTCACTATGCATTGGCTTACCATCTTTCGCTGAACCCCCAACTAACCAATCAGCTTCTTGAGGTTTTTTAATCAGCTCCTTACAGAAAATACAAATTCTGTTATATAATCTTTTATACTTTTTCCTTTTCCTTTTCATACTTATATTATACTCAAAATCAAAAACTCCTAATCCTGAATTGACCTGTTTTCATAGCTCTGCTACAGAAGAACCAAGCCATTAAACAATCTTTATATTTTGCTCCAGGATATCCTACCATCTCTTTTAACGCAGCACATATATCACACCCTGCTCTACAATAGTCTAATCTCTTATCCTGTAAATGATCATGCCAAGGAATAACCCATTGTCTTGATTGTACCTCTGCAGCAAACACTGGCAACCCAACCTTCTCATCTAATATAGCTTTCCCTGTAGTGTATGGTCTAAAGCTAATGATTGTCCTACCACATTCCATAAGATAAGGTTTTAAATAAGCCCATAGTGCAGGAGTGAAGTCTTTGTCTTTAGCAAAAAACTTTGAGTATCTATAATCAAGCTTTTCTTCTAATCCTACCTCCTGTGCTTTGATTTGTTCTTCTGTCATATTACGAATAGGTTTTAATTCTAATTCATCTCTGAACACTTCTATCCACTCAAGCATTGACTGCTGATAAGCATTGTTTTCTATTATACCGACTTCTATACGATACATAGCACCAAGTCCAAGTGCTATCACTGCTGTTGATGGTGAACTGAATTTGCCTCTTACTACTTCAACCAAATACTTCTTTCCTTTCTGATCCATCTTACCTACAACAAATACAGTGTAAGCACTTTCTTTCCTTTTACTAATAGCTAAATCAACACCCATAAAGCTTGACCACATATCTTCATTCATTACATCTTCCATATCAAGTGTACTATCCTTACACTCATGTATAGTATAAAATATTTGCTCATCACTTGATACAAATTTATTCCTGTACGCTCTATCAAAATATCTTGCTCCCTCTCCTTCAGCATCTGATTGATATTTCCCCATCAATACTTCTTTTGGCTTTTCTTTCCATAATGGTATTATGCCTTCTGTCTGACCTAAAAACTCTGGCTTGTTTTCAAAACCAATATCATCTCTTCCAAATATATGATCCCCATTTAATATTTCCCATTCTATTCCTTCAAAGTCTTGCGACACTCCCATCTTTAAAAAGATAAAATTACTTCCTGGTTGCATCCAATAATGCATTAAATCATCTTCATGCCATGCAGTGCCTATATATAAAGCTATACCTTCATACTTCCCTATGACTGAATCATCTATCCTTGTCATCCAAGTAGTCATAGCCAAATCTCTTATCTTTGCTCTTTGGACATCAGTAGCTGAATTTTGAAAATCAACAACATCGTCCATTAGCAAAGCATCACACCTGCCACCTATTCCTTGAGCAGTAATACTTTGTGATTCAAGTGTAGCATCAACCATACCTATAACATCTCTTTGAACAACAAGTCTATGAGTTGTCCACGAATCTGTTACATTAGGTATGACATTAGGAAAGACTCTTCTATAGTCTTTTGAATATTGTATTATTCTTTTTACAGCACTTGTCTTCTCTGTAGCCTTACCATCTATACAGGATACCAGTTTTATTCTGATATTAGGATTTAACCCAATCAAGTGAAGTATTCTGCCAATAGATATCTGGCTTGTTTTGCCATGTTCCATTGGTGCAGCAACACCTATCTTCTTTTGGCCATTAGCAAGGCAAGTGTCTATGAACCAATTCCAAAACTTATGAATTTGTCCTTGTACAATAGGTCTGTTATATCTATCCCTAAGCACAAGTTCATTAAAAGCATTTATACCATTATAAGATCTTGCTATCTCAACCTTGCGTGAGTATTGCTTTATCTTATTCAAAGACAAATACTTCAACTGTAATTTTTCTTCTATTGTTTGCTGGACTGCTGACTGGTCAATCATATAAAATACGAGGAGGATGTAGTTGATGTTCTGCTATACCTTCTGAGGAATTCTTCCTCTTACACTTATCACAAATTCTGATAGCTATTATATCTTTGGATATAAATTTTTTATCACACTTCAAACAAACAATTCTACCTTTTTTAATAGCACGCAAACCACTTTCTTTTCTAAGAAGCTTTACTTCCTTAACTTCTAATGTTCTGATTCTACCCATTAATCCTTTTCTTTTAATGGTAAGTGTATTTCTATACGTTCTGAAACATTAGGATGAATTTGAACAGCAACAACCTCACTCAATAGCTTTGTCTTGATGGCTTCATACAACTGCTTATTAGAATCAAATTTTAATATCTCTTCTGCTTCTTTAAGATTCACTCTTCACCTTCCTCATTTTTCTATTCTTTTGACGTTGTAACAAATCAATTTCTTTCTGTATAGTAGACTCTTCTGCTTTTAAATCATCAAGTGTAAAATCATTTTCCAAGTCCATGTTACCACCAGCAGTTATCATCTTTGCTCCCACATTACTACCATCAGGAATCTCTACATACTTTTCTCTCATCAAGAATAAACTTTCTAACAATTCTTTAAATGAAGTAATTCTTTTTGTCACTGATACTTTCTTGATATCATCAGGATCAATACTTTCTAAAAAGCTTAACAGCAACCCCTCAACACGCACCCTAACCTTCAGTCCATTCTCTCTACTCTTCATTGCAAACTTTGTCAACAAACGCATTTGATTCTCTTCAAACTTATCAGGGTCAGGCAACACTATAGTTCTGACAGGATCAAGCTCAAGTAATTTGTCTATACTCACTGCCAGCTTATTATTCCCATTACCATTCTTCTTACCATTTACTTTTTTCTTTTTTCTTTTTTTCCTTTTGACAGTGCTCATATTAATTATTATATAATTGTTTATATTAATTTAAAAGTTATTTACCAATTCATCAGACATTTATATCTATCTTACCTCCTGTGCCACCATCTATAAATTTTACCTTTATGTCTTTCACATCTATCTTATGATCTTACCTATGAGTTTTCTCAAATTACTCTCCCCTATACTCATATGAATTTATAAAATCTTCACATGGAGTCATTTCTATTTCTTCTATCTGATCGTTCAATCTTTCTATTTCCTGTTTACATTTCTTTTAAAGCTTTGAAATCACCTGTTTGTTTTATTGAATAATCAGGATCTTCCTTAACTTTTTTTCTCATCCATCCAATAAGGTTTATTATGCTTCATATCTTTGTAGTACAACTCATCTTCCCTACCAGAATTTTTTTCCAAATGTAATCTTGCTGAATCAATAGCCTTACCTAATAAACTAAAATAATTATCTAACAAAATTTGTAATTGTTTATTATCCATTTAATTATTTGTTGATCTTGCTACTCTCACTCCCAGCTCAGTCATTATTCTATCAAACATGGCAGGTGTATAGATCACAACCTCTAATTTATTCTTTGCTGCTATATGAGCTATCACCTCTACTACTTCATTTGGAGGTAAATCAAACTTATCTACCATCATCATTAATATTTCTTTTTGTGTAAACTCTGTTCCTAACTTCTTGCTTACTAAATCTTGCAAAATGTAATTATGTTCCTTCATTACAGCTTCAACAAGTTCCTCAATTTTTTTACCTTTAAATCTTTCAAGTTTTTCTTTTACATATTCTTCTGCTGATGTTCTTGCAATGCTCATAAGAGTTCACCTCCTTTTATATTATCTCTATTTTCTTTTTCTTTTTAACTGCCTCATCTCTGATCTTTCTCATTTTCTTTATCTTATAATTAAACAACTCCAAAGACATCCCATGTTTTTCTATGATCTCTTTAGCATTGTACTTAGTGTGTTTCTTACACCTTTCTCTTTTGACATCTTCAATTAAATCCCTATCCTTTAAGACATTGACTACAAAATTGATTGATGGGAAGGAAAGATGTCCATGATATTTATATTTAAAATTAGCATATTCATACAATAGAAGTGTATTGGCAGAGCCAATCAGTTCACATATATCCATCAACTGATGAACTGAACGATTTAACTTTTCATTGTATGCCATAATTTAATTAATGATAATGCAGGTCATCGCAACCATCAGCGTGTAACTCAGAAAGAACGGTAGATTCTTTCCTGATCGCTCTCTGCACCATCATTAATTAAACTATTAATTGTCTAATTTTTTAATATGATCCCACAAAACATATCTCAGCTCTATTAATTCTTTTGTCCTTGAATTTTCTTTCTCAAATCTTTTCTAAAATCCATAATGTCACCTTTATTTAAAGAGCCGATAGTAGGATTCGAACCCACGACTTTCTCCTTACAAGGGAGATGCTCTTCCAACTGAGCTATATCGGCACAGGAGTGGAAGGAATCGAACCTACGACAACTCGGTTCCAAACCGAGGACTCTACCTGACTGAGCTACTCTCAGTTTATTTTATTAGTTGCGGGAGGTGGAATCGAACCACCGATGTCTGGCTTATGAGACCAGCATGTAACCACTACATCATCCCGCATTATTTAATCCCAAATAATATCTATCCCTAAAACAGCCCATCCTATTCCTGTTGTTCCATTTGTAATGTACATTGTAAAAGCACCAGCAACACATATTGCTGTACTTGCTATTGCTTTAGCTGTGTTAACATCCATTTATTTAATCCCATTCTAAACCTGATCTTTTAGTAAGTTGTTCAACAGACATCGTATCCCATATATCAGGTTCTTTCTTTTTATCATCAAACCATTTATAATATTCAAATCTATCTTCTACTTTAATGACTATCGGATCAAGCCATGCTTTCAATGCTTGCCAATTCATTAACATTCTACCTATTCTCCCATTACCATCAACAAATGGGTGTATATTTTCAAATTCAATATGAGCCTTTTGAATTTCTTTATATTTTTCATCACTTTCCCAAGTTTTTATAGATATTGTAGTTTGACCAGTGTTAAGTGCTCCTGTCCCACATGTATTTCTAATTGTATTTTTAAATTCAAGGTGTCTCCCCCACTTTTCTATCCACTCATTAACAGCACCTTCCAATGCTTTCTTTCCTACATTAGGACAAGTTCTATTGCCAATACGGACAGCACAATTTCTAAACTCACCACGATATTTAAAATCAAGAAAACCTCTCATTAAAATTTCATGTAAAGTTGTAATCATGCCAATAGTCATTTTTCTATAATCTTCTGACAACCATTTCCAAGCTATCATTGACTGCTCTAAAGCCTGCAATGACCATTCATTCTCAATCCAATTTGAATGAGTCAATGCTTCAATAAGTAATCTTGATTTTCTATTGTCTAGGTTCATAATTTAAACACCTTTATAAATAAAAATGCGATATAATCCCCAAGCATACCACCAAAAAGACTCCATACAGCTTGTATTAAAAAATCTACTATCATACTATATCCACTGATATCTTACTCCCATCAATATCCTTCTCTATATTTATTATATTATAAAACCCACCAAAACTATTTAACTTTCTATGGTCAATTAAAAATAATTTCTTTTTTGATGATGTAGCTCTTTCCATTAACAGCTCTAAAAGATCTTCAATTCCATTTTCTGAAAGCCATTGTGTTGGTTCATCCCATATTTCTATATCCCAATCTGAGCCTGTCCTACTCCTTATTAAATCTATCAACCCCATTGTACCAGCTATTCTTAACCGCTGGGATACCCCTCCTCCCCAACATTTAAACGGTACTGACTTATTGTTATAAGGAGAAACAACCTTTACTTCAAAACCTCTTTTGATTGACTTCCCACCTCTCGTTTCCTTTTCAATATCTAACTTTACTTCCCATTCAGATAAACCTAACTTCTGCAGATTATTATTTATGCAAATTTCAAACTCCTGCAAAGCTTGACTAACCACAAACAATCGTACATCTTTAAATCCTTTTACCCAAAATTCATACAGTTTACATTTTCTTTCCAATTCACTAAATTCTTTTTCCAATGACTTCAAATCATATTTGACTTTACTCAATCGTTTATCATTCTCTTCTTTCAACTTAACAAAAGGATTATCTTTAGTTAATAATTCTTTCTTATCATCTAACTTATCCCTTACTCTTGCACTCTTAACAGACACTTTTGTATTAGCATCACTCAATTCATATTCTACTTCTTTGATATCTTCTTCAAGAGTATCTATATTTTTATCCAATTCATTTAATTCTGAATCTATGCTGTTCAATTTTTTAAGATTGCTTTTCCTGTTTGTCTCATCAGCTTTCATTTCTGTTTCTATTTTATTAGCATCTTTATCCAGCTTTCTCAATTCATCTCTCAAATGTGTAGGTGATACATCTTGAAAACAATATGGACAAGTGTCTTTAACATTTTCAAATTTATCTATACTTTTTTCAATCAACTCTAATGCATGCTTTTTAACCATGATATTTTTATTTAAATCTTCTATACACTCTTTTATCTTATCATGCTCTTTAACCACTTTACCTATGTCTCTTGATGCCAATCTCAAATCTTCCTTTAATTCTCCTTGCTCTTTTTTTAATTCAGATACACTTTTCTCAAGAGTAGTAATTTCCTTTTTCAATAAAATTACACCAGTATCTATCTCTTTAATTTTGACCTTTTGGTTTTTATCCCAATCTTTTATGTCATCTTTAAAATCCTTTTCAGACAAAACTGATATCTTACCTTCCAAAGTGTGTCTATTATTGATGTAAACATCAATGTCATTTTTTATCAGCTTTACTTTTTCTTTTGCTTTTTCACTTCTATCAATCCAATCATCTAAATTTAATATATCACTAAATATCTTTAACTTCTCAGAAGGTTCAAGATCAAAAAACTTAGAAGTAAATTGGCTTATGAAAACCGAATACAAGAAACCATAAAAACCTAATCCGATAATGTCTTCAAGTTCTTGTTGGGTAATACCTGTCTTTACATCTGCCATTGCTAACTCATCATCACTATCAGCCACAGACACTTCCAAGAAATTAGGATTCCATCTTCTCAATAAAGTATAATATTTGCCATTATTCTCAAAATCTAAAGCTACAAAACACTTCTTATCACTATCCCAATTACCAATATCTCCTGCTCTTAACTTAGTAGAAGTCATACCATAAAATGCAAAACACAAAGCTTCAAATAAAGAACTCTTACCAACATCATTACCTTCAAGATTTTCTTCTACTTTATTTTTACCTGTTACATAACTTAATGTCTTCGAATTTATAATTTTAAAATCAAATGTCTGCTTTTCTTTAAAAGTTCTAAATCCTTGAATTGTCATTGATCTTATATTCAAAGCAATCCCTCTCCAGCCTTCAACAGCTCATCACCTATCTTTTCTTTTTCAGAAAACTCTTTCAATATTTGTGAAGGATTTGTTAATTTCTTTTTAGGGATTTTCATTTTTATCCCCTTGTCCTTTAAAGGCTTTAGCTCAACCGAAAACAATTCAAGTTTATTCTTTTTGCAAAACTCATTTACTTCTTTTCTCATAGCTGGATATTCATGAAACTCTGATCTGGACAAATTGATTTCAACTTTAGCATGATCTCCTCTTTTATATTCTAAATTCTTTAATTCAGAAGCATCTTTTATCTTAAAACTTCTCTTTGCTATTGTTGAGTAATTTATACTTTCAATTCTATTTTCCATAGAAATATGTAAAATCCTACCCTGATAATTATCACCAAACTTCACTGGGTAAGGAGCACCAACATAAATAAAATTATCACCAATTGACTGCGGTATATGATTATCACCTGATATGAATAATGTATTTTTATATTTCTTAAACTGGCTTGAATCATAACCTTCTTCAATACAATAACTATCATGCACCTTTGATCCTTGTACCATCTGGTGCATATAAACTATTTTATAATCATTAAAATTTATAGCTTTCCAATCCTTTAAAGGGTTTCTTGTGTGTGGTAAAAATAATTCAGATGAAGAATCTGTAATAATCTTAGTTATAAAACTAATCCCATCAAGCTCATCTAAAAATTTAAAAAATGGAATAGTGTCATCCTTATCATAATCATGATTCCCTTTAAGTATTCGTATTTCTTCAAACTCATCAAGTAAAGATTCTATAGAGCTAACAATCCTATTGACTAATTTATCTGAATGATTATTTTTCTTATCACAAATATCACCAAGCAAATAAAGTACAGTACTATTTGTCAATTTTCTTTGTTTCTTCAACCAAGGAAATAGCTCCCACCTGTACTCATTCCTTACACTATCATCTAAATGTGGGTCTGAACAGATAAGTTTACTCAAAATTTCTCCAATCACTTTTTGCAAATGCTACAACACATTGTTTCAAAAAAGTTTTAAAAGGCACAGCATTTGCACCAAGCCTATCAACATATATCTGAGCAATCCCAAAATCATCCTCTAAAAATACTAATGGATCTTTGCCATTTTCTTTTACAATCAATATTGGATCCTTAGCAAAAGCAGTAGCATCTCTGCTCACTTGATCCCAAAATTCTAACACAGAACCTTTTACTGGTTTACCATAAAATAAACTTTCAAGATGAACTGTTTTATATCTCTTACACTCAATAACATATCTTTCTAAAAACTTACTACCGATTGGATCAATAGCAGATATATCACCAACCTGTGTTGTATTCTTTTCGCCTTTTTTAAACTTAACAGTCGCCCTGCCACCTGACATAGCTGACCGCCAAAAGATATCATCTCTTTTATTATTAGATATGGCAAGACTCAGCTGCTTGCACACCCACCTTTCAAACTCAGCACCTTTTGTCTTGCCTCCACCTTTTCTCATACTTTTCTTTCAAGAACAGCCAGCACTTCTTTTAGAATATCAATTTCAGCCGTACTTTTACTTCCTCTCCTGGCTGCGTCTATAACGACCGCTGCTGCCTCTCTTAACACCCAATTTCTATCTAACTTATTAACCATACTTCCTCCTTATAATTTAAAAATAACCTTTTCTATATTATACTCATAATACTTTTTATGAATCCATTCATAGAACCTGTTTGGTTTAGTTTTCCATAGAATAAATGCAGACAACTTAGATAACCATTTAGGCAACTTAACCAATACCGCACCTATCAAATAAATATTATATCTGAAGTGTTTTTCATCATTATCAAAACAATATAACACTGATCGGGTAGAACAGTTACTCATATCACCTGAATAACTTTTATCTATATATTTCTTTTCTAAACAATATTGATAAAGATCAGTTCCTTTAATTGGATCAGTCATTGAATAACTTGTATAAGATACTTTCCCCTCTCTTGACATAGCAATAGTCCTGGCATCATCTGCATAGAATGACTCTGGAGCAGCAAGCATATAGTTTACCCACGTCTTTATACCATAACTATGAATCAATTTTAATCGTTCTACCATTTCACTATTATCCAATTTTGATTTTCTCTTTAAAATCTTTTCTCTTACACGCTCACTTGTACTATCAATAGATAAATGAACTGAATGACAACCTGCTAATTTTAAAAGTTGTACCAATTCCATATTAACGCTATCAATTCTCAAATAACAATTGAAAGGAATATTAACATATTCTTTATATTTCCACGAAAATTCTTTAAGCCAATCATCTGCTTTCAAAGCAAATAAATCATCACCAAACTTTATAAAATCACATCTATAATTACAGGCAACATACTGAATTTCTTCTATAATCCTATCAACAGAAAATCTTCTTACTATCTTTTGTCCTCTATACATTTTATTGTAATGATTATTCGCACAATAACTACAACTATACGGACAACCTCTCGAAGTATAAAATGTTTTCTTTGGAGTATCTTTCAAATATGAATTTGCTAATGTTAAATCTCTATCTGAAAAAGGTAATAAATCTAAATCTTGAATTAAATCATACTTCTTTACATTTTTATAATTATAACCATTTTTACATATAATATTAGGAGAAATTATAACATTATTCTTAGTAACTCCCAGCCCTGCTTCAACACCTTTTAAAAATATTTCAAAAGCTAACTCGCCTTCCCCAACACAATAATAATCCATCCCACTATTTTTAAATGTTTCAGGAGCAAAGGTAGCATGAGCACCACCAAGAATGGAAATAAAATCATGTTCCCACACGTGATGCATTCTCGCATTAAAATAACATATTTCTTCAAAATGCTGGATAGTAGTAGTATAAGCAACAACGTCTGGCTTCATATCATAAATAGTACAAGCATAATGATGCTTCTCACCACAACGACAATTTTTAACAACATCATCTTTATTATCCAGATTTAAAAAATTAGTCTCGTGCCCTAACTTCTTTGCCACTGCTGATAAATAAGCAACTGAAATCTGATCGGCATAATCTAATGTAGGAACTACAAAAAGTATTCTCATATAAGTATACAAACACACATTATCGTTACTACAAAAGCTACAATTACCAAAGTATCTAAATATCCATCACACTTTTCATTTTCATATTTATATTTTTCAATTATTTTCTCCATCATTTTTAATTATATCTCCTTTCATTTAAAATAATCCAATGCTTTAGTACAGCCCTCCAATGTCCCTATATCTATAAAAATATTTTCTTCATCTGCTACTTCAAAATCATAACAAGGTGTACCTATAAGAGGAGGGAAAACTTCTTTTTCTAAAGAACTGCGTTTACCCCAATCATTTAATTCAGAATACAAAGCTACATTATTAGCAAAATAAATACCTGAATTTATTGTATCTAAACCATTAACCAATACACCTAACCCAACAGCTACACCTCTTTCTAATTTGTAAATACTTTGCCTGACAAATATTTTAAAATCCACCGAACAGAATGTATCGCCATTCATTATAAAAAAATATTCACTTTTAATAAATCTCATAGCCTTCCACACTGCTCCCCCTGTACCTAATGGTATCTGCTCATGAGATATAATTTTCTCACACTTTTCAGGTAACATATTATGAGCATATTGAGCAACCTCTACTCCTTTGTGACCAGTACAAAATATAAATCTTCTAAATCCTTGATCCATTAAATGTAAAACCAATCTTTTTAAAAATGGAGTACCATTTATATCAATCAAACACTTTGGTATTTTATCATTTGTAACATTTCTTATGCGAGTACCCAACCCACCACACAATATCACTACATCTATTTTTGAAAGATCAATCATAATTATTATCTATAGTTGAATAATGAATAATTTGACTCCCTAATGATTCAAAATTAAATGGAACATAAACTGCTCCTTGCTTTACCAAAGCTTTCTCAATAATTTTATGTTTCTTTGGCTCAGCAAATACTAATAGAAAACCTCCACCACCTGCTCCCAATAGCTTACCACCAATAGCACCTTTCCTTAATGCCATATTATACATATGATCAATCTCATCTGTACTAATTTTACTTGAAAGATTCTTTTTTAATTCCCAGCTTTCATGCAGCAATTTACCAAAACTAATTATATCAGTATTCAAATAACCTATTGCCTCATCAACCATATCATGTATACTTTTTAAAGTGGCATTTTTTACTTTAAAATTCTGTACTTGACTTTTTGCTATCTCAGAAGCCTGTCTTGAAAACCCAGTAAAGAAAAGCATAAGATGTCCTTCTAATAATTTTAATCTTTGTTCTTTAAGAGTTAATGGCTTCACATAAAAACCCTGTTTATTAAATTCTATTTTGTTAAACCCACCAAAAACACAAGCCACTTGATCTTGTGATCCTACACACTCCTCTATTATCTGCTGTTCAACATGTAATGCAGCATCAGCTAACTTCCTTTTTGTCACTATATTGCCTTGTAATCCATACAAAGCATGCAATAACCCAACTGTAAATGCTGAACTTGACCCTATGCCTGACTTTGCTGGTATATCGCCAGTATGTACAACCTCTAATCCTCCCTTAACTCCAGCATATACAAAACAAGCCCTAACTGAAGGGTGCTTTATTTCTGACACCCACTTTACTTCTTCTCTTTCTGAATATCTAATAACATGATCAAACTTAAAAAATGGAGGAAGATTTCTTAAAAGGATATAGCAATATTTATTGATTGTGGTTGAAAGAACCTGACCACCATGATTATCATACCACTGAGGATAATCGGTTCCTCCCCCGAAAAATGATATTCTAAAAGGAGTTCTTGTTATTATCACTCTTTCTTTAATTCCTTTACTTTTTCATTATGGTTTTTAACCTCTTCTTCATCTATCAATAACTTAACAGCAGCAGGAGAAGTGTCATTTTCTTCAACTGCTAAGTAACACCCAGCACTAATATTCTTTAACAATACCCATTTCTTTCCATGTAATTCTTTTTTCTGACCACACATTAACATATCTAAAAAATCAAACATCAATTACTCCTAAAATAAAAAAAGTAGTGGGTGCAAAAAACAAAAACTCTATTACTGCCCCCAACAATAGAATCTCAACTGCCTTCTTCAATATATCCGACAGGCAACCACTACCTATTATTAAATTGAGTAATGGGTGCATTAAGGAGGCAAACCCATCTCCATAAGTTTGACAACACCACTATTTCAATATATTTCACGTACACCCACTACTCTATTTTTCAAATGACTTCTCCAAAAGTTTCTTTTTATAATACTCTGGAAATCCCCTCGTTGATCCTTTTATGACTTCCTTACCAAATTCGTTCCATAAAAATTTAGTTATAGTTTCTTTTTCTTCTTCAGTAATATCAATCTGAACTTCCTTTAATAACTTTCCTATATCTCTTGGTGAATTTTCAAGTTCATCTTTATCTCTTAAATGTTGTATAGCCTTATCCCATCTGGCTTCCGTTCTAAACTTTGCTTTAAATTCATCCCATTTACCTCTACTTGTCATTCCTTTCCATGATTTATTATGCACTTCTTTAAAAGCTTCAGATACATATTTCCCTGCCATCAATGGAATTGGCTGACCACCAAGCAGAAATGGCTTTACATAATTCTTTACAACAACACCTTCTATCTTTTGCCCACCTAAACAACTTTCTGTTTCAAGCATCTTTAACAATTCTTCTGGATTATTTATTTTGCCTTTATAAATCCGAGGTACAACATCTATATTAAGTCCATCTGCCCATTCTTTTAAAAACTCATATCTTGATTCAAATTTCATAGATGGAAATTTCATTACTCCAAATAAAATTAAATGATTATTAGGAACTCTATCATAAGCAAGAACATTATGCTTTGGCTTCTTCAAATATTCACAGTAATAAACTACATTATCTGGCAATCTGTCTTCTATTGCCTGAACATGCTCAATCCCTTCAAGAAACATCTTCTCAGGATTGTCTACATATAGTTGTGCTCCTTTACTTCTTAAAAATAATTCTCCATTAATCTTACCAAAAGCAAATTGACTACCATCTATCTTTTCTGTAATCTCTACTTCATCATCAAAGATGTTAGATATGTAATCTGTACCGATAGCAAATATTTTTGGAAAAGCACTAATCATTTTTATTCTCCATCAAAATCTAAAGTATTTCTTAATAAATTATTTTTACAAGTTAAACTAAATTGAAAATCAATAGTTGCAGAACCACTTTTATTTATTTTAAATACATGGTCTACTTTATTTCTCCCAATCTTATAAGAAGCAGTAACTTTTTTAACTCCCCCCTTTTTAAATTCGATAAACATACTTTTCAAATTTGGATCAATATTAGCAATCACCTTTATTCTCCTTATACCATTTTATAGTTTTTCTCATTCCAGATTCAATGTCACTCCAAATTCGTTCTCCTAAAAGTTTATCTATTTTACCAGTATCTAATAATCTCTTTTTAACAGTTGATGGCTTACCTTTTAAATACTTAATATTCTTCACATCTAAAAGTTCTAATATCCTATTAATACTAAATCCTTTTCCATACCCAACATTAAAAATATCAAATTTATCTACCTTTTCAGTTAATGCTAAAACATCATTTACAAAATCATCTACATAAATAAAATCTCTTACATCTTCACCATCTCCCCACACTTCAAATGGATCTTGCTTATCGGAATATTTTTTTATCAAAGCTGCCATTACATGAGAAGTATCTGGATTGAAGTCATCATAAGGACCATATACATTACTCGGTCTAATTATCAAACACTGCATAGGATTTTTTACTTTTGTGGAATAAAACTCACATAACTTTTCTCCATACCGCTTCATGTGAGCTACACCGAAATAACAATCTGGAGGATCGTTTTCATACACATGTTTTTCATCAAATATCAATGCGTCAGTTTTAGAATCCAATCCGATAGAACCTTCAAATTCGTCGTTCTCATTAAAAACATTCTCAGGATACACAGCACCACTACTTATAAACACAAATTTCTTTACACCTGCTTTATGAGCAGCATCTAATAGATAAGTATTCATTACTGTGTTATCAGTTACCAAAGCTGCAGGATTCTCATTCATAAACTTTGCTCCATGTGTTACTGCTGCACAATGGATAACTATATCCATTTCTTCTACTACATTTTCACAATCCCTTTTTTTAGTTAAATCTCTATACATAGGAAATGCTTTTATAGTAGGATCTTGCAACTCATTACCATGAATAACATAAAATAAACCACAATCCATTAACTGATTTAGTTTTAAAAGCATATTAATTCCTATAAACCCACTTGCTCCTGTTACCAATACTTTTTTATCTTTAAAATAATTACTCATTCTTGCTCACCCCAAATGTTTTTTGTAACCCAATCACACCATTTTATTGCTATGTCTTTTTCAATCCCAGTAGCTTCGTCAATCATTTTTTCTATCGGTGAACGATTAACTAAAACCGTAATATCAATTCCAGTATCTTCTTTAAATGCTTTTGTTACACCCCCTACACCAGAAGATGCTGACACACAGCTCAACCAAGCGTCTTTCATAATATTATCTCCGTGTGGAGTTGTCTTCATACCTTTAACTGGTTTTTTCATCTCGGCACACAAACTTTGCTTTCTTATCTCTTTCAGATAAAATTAAATCCTTCATAATATTTTTATTTGTATTTAGCAATTTTATATTAAAAAATGGATCTTTGATATTGTAACTAAATTGGCAAGACTGACCACCATAATAAGTAGATTGCTTATAGTGAAAAATAGCACTGGTGCTTAAAACCAGATGCCCATTACCGTAATTGGGTGGTATCAATACTTGATAATGTGCTACTTCTGACATCATAAATCCTTCCCAAAATCCAAACTTATTATCTTCCTTGTTACAATTTACAACTACTAAGTAAAATGTACCAGACAAACAAGAGATTAATTTCCAAGTCCTGTTATCTCCATGTATCCCTCTGAATACATTTTTAGTAGAAACTGAAATATCATCTTGTACAAAATTATTAAAATCTACTAAATAACCTAACTTGCCTCCATACCGTTGCTTATTATATATTTCAATATACTCTCCTCTATGGTCAACAAAAGGTTCAAGTATTATTTTTTTTACACCTTCAAGTGTTGTATCTACTACTTTCATTTTTTAATCCTTATAGCCCAACCAATTACACCTGATATAACAGCTTGTATACCAGTAGCTCCTGTTTTATAACTTTCAATTTCTACTTTTCCTAAAGACTCTATATGCTCTATCCACTTATTAAGCTGTTTTAAACCTTCATCATAATTATCACCACTAACTAAAACAGCTAAACAATCACACTTATGATAACTATTAACGCCTTCTGGAGCATACAATCTATCATCTTCAAATCCCTTTATCGGCTCATAATCTTTATGATCGCAAGGATTATAATCTACATAATTCCCTGACCTACTTAAAAAACCAACACAAGGTCTGCCAAAACCACACTCTCCTTTTGGTTCAAGTATCAATTGATGATCATTTGCAAACCTTTGTAAATTTTTAAAAACTTTATCTGATTTTTTCATAATTCACTATCTAAAATAATTTTTCCTCAATTTATATTCATTTTGATTTTCTATATACCAATTCCAAGTTCTTTCTAATCCTTCTCGTAATGTTATTTCTGGCTTAAAGCCTAATTCCTGTTCAGCCAATGTAGTGTCTAAAATTCTTTTTGAAGGGTTAGATTTCTCCTCACTATAATTATACTCAAAAGAAATGATATCTTTTAAGTTTTCTACAACTTCTTTTATAGAAAATCCCCTACCTGCACCAAGATTATAAAAATTAGATGTTTTCTCACCATCATACATTAATGCTAAGATAATCCCTTTTGCTATATCTTCGCTATAACAAAAATCCCTTACAGCAGAACCATCACCAAGAACATAAACTGGCATCGTTTCCCGCACTTCTTTTAAACCTACTCTACTATTTATTTTTGCTATTAATGAAGGAATTACCATAGCATTATTTTCATCAAAGTTATCACCTTCGCCATACACATTACCGAGCCTAACAAACTTATAATCTAAACCATATTGTATCTTGTAAGTATCTATTTGGTATTCTCCCATCCTCTTTGCATAACCAGGATATTCATCCATAGGAGATAATGCAGAACTATCAAACTCTTTAAAAACTTCTAATGGTTTATAAATATCATAACCTTCAAGCTGATCTATTATTTTGAAAGCTGAGTAAGCACCAATACTACTTGTATAAATTAATTTCTTCACACCTGCCATTCTACTTGCCTCTAACACATTAGTATTCATTTGGAGTAAAGGAACGAAGAAAGAAGCTGGTTTTTCTTTTGTCATCTTTGGGCTACCCTTAATACCAGCAGTGTGGAATACATAATGAATATTATTTTCTTTCAGCAATTCATAAAAGCCTTTAAAATCTGATAAATCTCCATATTCATAAAATACTTTCTCATTCAAATTTTGAATCCTATCTAATGACACTGATACCACATGAGCATTTGTATTCTCAGTTAAAAGATCACAAACCTTTCTCCCGATCATCCCTGTCCCACCTGTTACTAAAACATTCTTTCTATCAAACTGTTTCCAAATTTCTTTTTTTATCATTTCTCTCCTTAAAAAATCCAAGCCAATAAAGCAATAACTCCTACAAAAGGCAAACTAATACAAGCTAACAAAGATAAACAAATCATCACTATAACCAACAAAGTAAAACAAATTGATGCTATCCCTACAGCTGTTTCAAAAAAATCATTCATATAGCTACACTCTCCCCTCCATCTACAATAATATTTGCCCCATTAATATAACTGGATTCGTTAGAACATAAAAATCTTACCACATTCGCTACATCTTCTGGCTTTCCAATTTTACCCATTGGAGTACCCTTTACTAACTTTTTAAACTTGGCTGTATTTTTATTATGCTTATAATAATTCCCACACATGATTCTTCCTGGAGATACTGTATTAAACGTAATATTTTTCCTTGCATATGTTTTCTTCTTTGCCATACTTTTCATATAAGCATTCTGAGCAGATTTTGCTGCACAAAAATAAGAATTGTCATGAGCTTCTTTGCCATAGATAGATGAAATAGTTATCACTCTCCCCCACTTTTTCTTTTCCATGTTATCTAAAACCATAGAAGTATATCTAACCTGAGAAAAATAATTTATTTCCATAACATTTTCTTCCATAACATTTTCTTCCATCCCCCAAGAACCACCCCCACCTACATTATTCACAAGTATATCAGCATTCCCACCTCCATACTCCATATCATTATCAAATACATCATATACAAAAATTTTATGAGGGCTTCCTACTCCTAAATTATCTAAAGCTCGTTGTAAACTTTTTACATTATCTACATTACTACTAAAAGAAATAATATGATGTCCTTCTTTAGCAAGAACCATACATATAGCTCTACCAATCCCTTTTGTACCACCAGTTACTAATACTGTTTTACCTTTTAACATTTTTAATCATCTTCCAAAAGGGACAATTTTTTTGTAAGCACTTGGCTGTAGGACTTGGCTGTAGGACTTCTAACAATATACTTATCACACTATACTTGCAATATTCATTAGTTCTATATTGGCAAAAATCTTTTAATATTTTGTGTTTATTCATAATTACCGTATAGCTTTCCCACCATCTCTTATCTGTAATGCCTCCCCAGTATTATCTAAAAAGAATTTATTATTTTCTTTGTAATTATTCAAGTTTGCATTTATGTGATGATGAAGTTTAACTAACCTGTTATAACCCAAACTATCACACATATCCCTAACTGAATTCCTAACAATTTCTGTATCCCCCCATTCCACACAAAGTCTTTCTAATACTGCATAAGTATAAGACAACTTATCATAGCAAAAAGCTATTGCAGCTTGTTTAATTTGTTTAATTAATTGCATATTCTGCTTACCTGTTCCTTTGTATCCTTCAAACATTGAATCTACTGTTCTCATCCACAATGCTTCCGCTACTGTTAAGAACCCACTACCTGCTGCTGGAGCTGGATGCCACCTTTGCAATCCATACATTTCAGCAAGTCTTATATTATTAACTTCATAATACTGAGATTGATCTGAAAACAATGCCTGCCCTTTATAAATTTCATAAAACTCTACTTCTGTAAATAAAGCACCAACATCTTTAATATAATCTCCCATCCCTTTTATAACTTCCAATTCCATACCCTGCACATCAGCCACTATCAAATCAGGTGTCACTCCTTCTTTCTCTATAAATTCTTTTAAAGTTATAGCATCTAACTCAACTTCTTTATCCAACTCAGTATTTTCTCCCCACGTAGTAATTTTTTGATCGGTAGTAAAAGGAACGATATGGTCATTGATTGTTTTTTCACTTGGTGGCAATAATGAACTACTTGGCGTCTGCTTATTCAAATAAAACTTTTGCAAACCGCTTTTACCTGATACAGCCCTATTAATAATCACAACCCTTACTCCCATATTCAAATAATGCTGATATGCTTTCTTATCATGATCCCCAAATTCCCTTGCTTCAAAAGCATAAATAACTGTCCGATAAGGAAACTTACTAACAACAGCATCAATAGCAGCACTACCGCCTGCACCTGCACCTATTACAAATATTACTATATCTTTATCTTCTACTTCAAAATCGCTTATCGAATTCATAAAAATGATCCTCCAAAATTTCAATTAAAAATTTTTCTATCTTTTCTTTATCTGGTTTCTCTGGCAATTGACTTACTTCACTTGCATTTTTAATTTCTAAAAATAATTCATCTGCCCATTCCTGTATCTGTTTTAATTTATACTTTCCTTTTTTAATATCTAATAACTTTTTAGCATCCCCCCCCCCTATCTTCTCTATTAACAAACAATTTCCCGTGAAATAAAAACTCAGTTCCCATTTTCAACAAACGAATTGAATGAGCTGCATGCTTACAATCATACCCAAATTTATCAACTAATTCTTTTCGTTTACTGCCCATGTACCCTTTATAAGTTGACTTCTCCATTCTACTTAATTGAGAATGAGCATAACCACAAAAAGAATTGATCCTTCTGGTATTAAATCTTTTATCTTTTTTGTATCAATCTCCATAATATTCTACTAAATCATATTTGTTTAAATCCAACGGTGCAGGTGTTGCATATAAAATCCCTCTGTATCTTTTCACATCAGAACTATTAGCAAACCTTATTCCATCAAGCACATCTTCATCTACTGTAATCGGTAAATTCTTAACTGTTTCTTCAGTATTGATATCACAATACTCTTTTCTATTTACATAATAATGAAAATGAGGATTGACTTCTTTTAAATGTTCTCCAACTACACTCCAATCTAAAGGTTGTCCATCATACACCAAATGACCCAACCCTGAACACTTGAAATCATGTATGATAATTATACATTCTCTTAATCCTTTTAATGCTTGAAGTTCTTTAACCACTACCCACCTGTCTTCTGGCTTTGCATTTGGCTGGTAAAAATGAGCATCAAGATAAAACATTTTACCAAGAAGATATTTCCTTTCTTCATCTCTAAAATAACCCCAACTACTTCTATGAACTGTGTTAATATTAAGAATACCACTCACTCTATATTCTACTTTTCTAAGATTTTCAACATCATTTTCAATAGTAACAACCGACTCAAATTTATTACTATGAAGTTCTGCGTTCACCCCTCTGAATGAACCTGTCTCAATCAAAGTATCAACTTCAAAATCATCTCTTAGTTCTTCTATTTGCTCTATTGCTTTATTATCTGTCCAACTCATTATTGACCCCTATAACTTGTTACACAATTAGACATAACACCGTACCCACTTCTAACACCCTGTTTTGTAGCATGAAAATTAAATGAATCTTTAGCCTGAATCCCCATTGACATACCTGCCTGTATTGCATCTTGATTAGCAGCAAGAAAAATAAATTCCCATTTAGATTTTTCTTTCTTGTCCTTTATCATTTCCATAATCTGTTCTCTTTTAAATTCTCTACTGGAATTTTCTTCACCATCAGTTAAAATAGCAAAAATAACTTTACTTGGTTTTTGAGCCTTCTTAAATCCATCAATTCTATTTGCTACCTCATTTATTGTTTTACCAACAGCATCCAATAAAGCAGTACCACCTCTTGGCTGATAAGTTTTATCAGTCAAATCAGGAACTTTTTTTATGGGCTTATTCTCATGAACAATTTCATATTCAGTATCAAACTGTGCATAAGTAAGAGTAGCTTCACCTTTCACTTTTTTCTGTTCCTTTAAAAATGTATTAAACCCTCCTATAGCATCATTAACAATAGCTCCCATAGAGCCTGACCGATCAACAACACAAACAATTTCTGAATATTTCTTATTCTTCATAAAACTCCTTTCTAAAATGGTCCTTTAAATTTATTTTCATGGCTGTAACAATCTACATCACGCAGATCAGGCACACGCAAACCCAATCTATTTGTAACTTTTAAAACTATATCTTTTGCATCATAATAAAAATCATTTTCAAGATGTCTTGCAGTAGGGCAAGGAGTATTCTTCCAACCTATTCTTGAAAATCTAAAAAAATCTCCTCCGTGATATATACTGTATTCATCCATATACTTAGCTATTAACCCAGCCCCAACACTATTACCCAACCAATCATCTTCAATAATAATACACCACTCTGTTCTAATAAGACTTAAAATATCTTTAATATTCAAATCAGACAGTATATTCAAATCTATAATATTTACTGACACACTACACTTATCCCATAAAATCTCAGCTGCTTTCTTACATTCAATTACTCCCCAAGAATAACTTAATAGAGTAATATCTGTTTGTCTTTCTCTCCCACGACCAAGATACACTGTATGCTGAAAAGGTTGTTCATAATTTTCTTCCATAACACAATCAGCCACTTCCTGTTCTTGCCAGTAAAGCCACCTATGCTCAAAACAAATAACAGGCTTATCACTTCTAATAGCTTTAGTTAACATACCTTTCATACTAATAGGATTTGAAGGAGCAATAACTGTCAATCCTGGAATCTGAGTAAACAAAGAAAATAAACTTTTGCTATGCTGAAATCCCTGTCCAAATCCACGCCCTATAATAATTCTAATAACCATTGAGCATTTCAATTGTCCATTACTTACATATTCCATGGCAGACATCATATTGATAATCTGATTCACCGCTAACAAAGCAAAATCAGCTCTAATATGCACATGAATCATTTTCATATTATTCATTGAAGCACCAATGCAGAAACCTGTCATTGAATCTTCACTAAGTGGTGTATCTATAACTCTATCTTCTCCAAATTGTTTTTTCAATCCTTTCGTACTCCCAAATATTTCCTTATGATCACCACAACCAATACCACAAATCACAACAGATTCATCTCTTTGCATCTCTTGGTATAAAGCTTCATTAATGGCTTCACAATAGGTTATCTTTTTCATTACTTTTTAATTTCCTTACCACAACGAATACAAATATCTTTAACATAAACTTTCTTCACAAATAATTTTCGTATATCCTCTGTAGAATGTCCACCCTCACTTTTTAAACTTATAGGAGGACGATTAATTTCCATCTCATCATATCTTGGTTCAAACTTATGATTACTAACCCCATCTCTACAAGTTTTAAACATTAAGCTATCATTCCAATTATTTTATCTTTTTCTAAACTCTCTGGAGATAAATCAATCTCACATTTCTCTTTATCTTTTACCAACTTTGCTCCTGCCTTAACTAAAATAGCGTTCAAGCTAATAGAATTTTTATAGTAATCAAAAAGATATTTTCTGGCATGCTCTATATGTCCAGAACCTGAATGAGATGTTATTGACTGTCCAATATTACATTCAGAAAAATAAAACCTACATTCCTTAGTGGTAGTAACAGCAAGCCCAAGTATCATTTGCTGTTTATCAGCTACTGTATTACTAATTGCTTTGACATTATTTGGATCAACCATATAATTATTTCTTAAACTTTTTACTTGCTCCTCGGCTACCAATATCTTAAAAGGTACTGGAACATCTGGATCATAATTAAAATAATTCACCATCAAAATCATATAGTTCATTTTTTGTCTTTTAACATAAAATAATTCTGATGCTCCTCCTTTTGATTTTGGTGCATCAGTCACATCACCTGAGAATAAAATATCCCTTTCATCAGTTCTATAACTTGAATCCCAACCTATCTTTCCACCACAATGTATCACAGATAAATCCAAATCAATTCTATGCCCATTAGTATTTTCCCAATGAACTCCAAACACCATATCCTTTGGCACTGTAACATAACTACCTGATGGGAAATCTCCTGTAAACTGTTTCTCTGTTGCAGGAAGAGCATAAGTCATATTCTCTGGAATAAAAACTTTCTTCCCTTTAACATTCTTCTTTATATCTTTGATTATTGAATTAAGAACATCTTCATAAATAACTCTGGCCATAACACTATTTTTAAAATTAAAATTAGTTGCGTATCCCTTTCCATTTCTAACCTTATATAAAATAGATTCTGGATTACTCATTCTGTATTTCAAAGCATAAGCTAATCTAATTTTTCTAAAAGTATTTACTTTACTTAATTCTTTTCTAAGAATTGATTTGCCAATAGGTTCACACTGCTTAATCATTGATGTTATATTATTAAGAAAATCTTCTGGCATTGGTTTGTGGTGTTTCTTTGCCAATTTTCTAATTCTATTAATAATTGTTTTTAATATCCTTGTCTTTCTAAAAACCAAAAAGAGTGGTTTAAATCTATAAAATACTTCAGCTAACTTTTCAAATCCGTGACTCCTTGTATATTTTAAAAACAACTTAGCTAACTCTTTATTATCTGCTTCTTTTATAGCTTCAATTGTTGCCCGATCTTTAATAAGCAATGTCTTCCCTGTTGACTTGAAAATAACATATCTTAAAAACTCAACAGCATTAATTGGCACTAACTTTAAAGAATCATATAAAGCAATTTTCACTTCTTTGTTCTTAATAGTACCTATCTCTTCTTCATTCAATTTGACATGATCTTTAATAACAGAAAGAACATCATTTTTTGTTTGTTCTCTTAAAGCAATGCCTGTCTTTAAAAAGGTTAATATCTTTTGCTTTATTTCTTTCTCTGTTAATCCATTTATAACAGTAAGGTTGATCCCTTCTTTTAATTTTGGTATCTCTAACTTTTCATTTGGAATATAAACTGATGATCTATCATAAACACCTAATGCTTCAAAACCATAAGTAGTAATATAATGAACCATCTGCTCCATAACTAACTGTTCAATGTCTGCTTCTTTGACTTTCTTCCAAGACTTATGAAAAGAACTATTCATTTGTTCAGCAGACAAACCTATTTCTTTATCTACTATACTAATTATCTTTGCCAATTCTTTATCAGAATAATTAGCAATAACTTCTGGAGCAAATACAAAACCTTTCTTAATAGTCTTTTCTAAACACCCTGCATTTATTAACTTTTTTGAATAGACTTTCCTTCTTGAACTAATTGGTACTGCTTTAAATAATCTAATTAAGGATTTCATTGTTCCTCCTTTTAAAAGTGGACGAGGAGTATTTTAGAGTCGGGCTGTTAACCCGATTGTTTAATAGGAACTCCCTATGTCCGATTAATAACGAAGACGAAAGGTATTTTTTTCTCCAAATGAAAGTTTGATAGGAACCTTTTATGTCTTCAATAATTTAAGAGCGGAAGGTAATATCGGCAATAGTTGATTAATAGGAACCTTCTATTCGTTTCCGTTTTTCTTTTTGGGATCACCTAAAAGATCGACAACAGCCCGCTCATAGTTATAATCCATTTGCCCCTCCACCATTTTAAGTGTCTCTATTTTTTTTAATCATTAATCATCAAAAATTTCCTTTTCCTCTACCTTAAGATATTTGGTAATAATATCTTTGATTTCCTCTGTGGGTTTTTCCCATCCACGGATAATGCGGCTTATCCGAGCACTATCTACTCCTGTATCAAATGATAATTTCATTTGACTAATTCCCCTTTTCATTAGGAAGGTTTTTAGTTTAATGTTGACCATAAATTCTCCTTTGACTAATTAGTTAGATTACTGTCAAAATATTTAGTTATTTTCCTTCTTGCGTACTCTATATGCTGGGAAACGCACCTCTGGCCAATGTTGAGATTGATGGCTATTTCCCTCAGGACTTTTTCCTGTTCAATTCTCTCTTGCAAAGCTCAATTTATTTCTATCTTTAAATTTTCATTTTGCCTCCTTATTTGTATAACATCTTTTTATATTTATTTCGTTATTTATATTATACTCATTTCCTTTGCCATCTTGAGGCTTTTTTGAACTTTTTTATCTATTTTATTTTCTATAACACTTGTAACAGAAGCATCACCTAAATGATTTACTAACTTCTTTCTCAACATCAACACAGGATCAACTTCATTATTCGGCTTTACTCTATATCCTGCCTCATAATCCTCATTAATACCAACATGCTCAAGCATACGATGATATTCACAATGAATAAAAACTGGAAAATATTTAAAGTTACAATTTACCAACTTTTCAATTTCACCTTCAATCTGAAATTCAAAAAGTCCAAAATCTTTACAATTCAAAATATCAAAAGAAGTTAAAGTCTCCTCATTAAAATAATGGGCTTTTCTCTGAGAAGAATGGGTATGAACAGCTAATCCATTATCCTCATGCACGAATATCATAGGTAATTTATACAACCCAGCTATATTCAAACTCTCCCAAAAAGCACCTTCTTCAGTAGCACCATCACCAAAAAATACAACCACTATTTTATCATTCTTCTTTTGTTTATTTGCCCAAGCATAGCCACAAGCAACTGATATTTGACTTGCTACTATTGCTGATGACATTATGAATCCCTTTTCAGGATAACACAAATGCATTGAACCACCTCTACCACCCAACACAGATTCCTTACAGCCATACATTTCTAAAAAGAACTGATCTGTATCTTCAGTTCTTGCAAGAAATGGAGCATGTGAACGGTATGAAGAAAAAACTTGTGCTCTATCGCCAAGTGCTAAGCATACAGCAGATGATATATGCTCAGAACCCATACTCATGTGCATGGGAGTCTTCATACCGTCATTATTATATTCACTCATTATTGCTTCTTCACATGCCCTAATAAGATACATTTTTTTATAAAATTCTAATTCAATATTCATTAGTAAGTTTTATGTATCAGGCTATAACAACCAGCACAAACACCTTCACAATCAGAGATATATTTCAGGAGTCTTAGAATCAGGAGCAATAGTTTGTGCATGGATATACGAGAAACCCTCATCTTCAAGTAAGTTTATCGCTAATTCTTCAACATCATCTTCTGTTATTTTCTTAGTCATTGGTCTTTACTCTGATTTGACCTGACATTAGTTTTGGTAATAAGGTATCTCTGGTTTTGGTGAGGGTTTGGATTTGGGTTTTATTTTGTATGACTTTATCAAAAATAGAATTTGCTATTGCTCCAAATTTATCCAATACTTCCCTTTTGTAAATAATTACTTCAAGATTTCCTGTTTGGACAGGACTTAGGTTTTGTTGTGCTGTTCCAGAAGAAATATTTTCAAGCAATTTTAAAAATGATTTTTGCCTGAAGAATAAGTAAACATAGGCATAATCATGATTCTTTGCTGGCTGTAATTTAGCAACTCGTTGATTTAGTAAATAGTTATTACCTATCACATGACAAACACGCCCTACGTTCCCTGTAAGAGAAATTAAAATATCTCCATTTTTTAATAGACAATATTCTGGTAATTTTGCTGGAAGCTTATCCAATCCATCTTTTGTATTTTGTTCAAAAAATCCATCTTGTACATTTCTTATTGTAACAATTCTATGTTGCCCATTTTCTATAAAGTTTCTACTTTTAAAAGCAAAACCAGAAAGAATTTCTACTAAATGATTTATTCTTCCAATTCTCCATCCCTCAGGTATCTCTCCTGACTGACTATCAACCATATTACCCCCACTTGATTTATATGGCTTGCCATCTTCATTAGGGAACTCAAAGTCAATGAACCATCTATTAAACAGGGTCTGTGCTATGTTCTCTAAGGTCTGGTTCTGCTTGAGTAGGAGTTCTATTTTGGAGTCGAGAGAGGAGAGGATGGAGGCTATTGCTATTTGTTCAGGAAGGGGGGCTATTGGGAGAGGAACTCTCTTTAACTCTGTAACTTTTAAGTTTGGTTGAGTCGAGCCAAGTGTATGAGCATGCATAAATCTGTCAAAGTGCCTACTTAAAAGAACATAGTAGATATAGTGAGGGTCAACTACAATTGGTTGCCATCGTACAAAATAGTGAGCAAAAACTACATCTTCCAAACTTTTTTTAACTAAATATCTCTTACCTAGGATATTTCCAGTGAATGAAATATATATATCGTTTTTTGCTAAGGTTTTGTCATAATCCCCCTTAACAAATCTTGTACAATAAGGAAGATTTCTAAAGTCAGCTGTATTTGCTTCATCTATATCTGTAATACGAAGCATTTTTTTTTTAATTCCGAGTTTATCTACAGGAGACGTAGGAGAGTGAACACCATTGGTAATAAATGTTGAAATGTCATTACTAACAACCCAAGTCCAATTCTCTGGTATCTTCGGAAGATGATTTATTTCATATTCAGTTATTGATTCGACTTTATCATCTTTTGGACAATTGTTTTTAATACGATAGTCTTTTATTTTATCAAGAATCATTTGGATTTCGTCAGGAATTTTTATACTCATATTCTAAAGCCAATTCTCTCTAAAGACTTTTTTATTACCTCATCTAATCTTCTTCCTTCTTCTGTCTGCTCCTTAAATTCAGCTGTATATTTAGCCATTTTATCCTCAAATGACACTCCATCATCTTCTTCATCAGGCATACCAACATACCTTCCTGAAGTCAGCATATACTTATGATTTTTAATATCTTCAAGAGTGGCAGATTTGCAGAATCCCTTAACATCCTCATAATCTGAACCTTCCGTTCTCCATTTGTGATAGGTGTCAGTAATGTGCTTTATATCATCATCTGTAAAAACTCTATGTGTTTTATCTTCCATGAATCCAAGCTGCCCTGCATCTATGAAAAGCACTTCTCCTTCACGCTTTCTATGTTTATCAGAGTTCTTGCCTCTATTAAGAAACCAAACACACGCAGAGATTCCTGTGTTATAGAATAGCTGTTTAGGAAGAGTTACAATACAGTCTATAAGGTCTGCTTCAACTATAGACTTTCTGATTTCTCCTTCATTGGATGTTTGGACTGATAAAGAACCATTAGCTAATACAATTCCACCTGTGCCTGTGGGAGAAAGGTGATATATCATGTGTTGCATCCAAGCAAAGTTAGCGTTCCCTGCTGGAGGTCTACCATATTTCCATCTGGCATCACTTTCTAATAATTCACCACCCCAATCACTATCGTTAAATGGAGGATTCATTAAGATAAAGTCTGACTTTAAATCTTTATGCAAGTCATTCATAAATGAACCTTCATTATTCCATTTCACATTTGACCCATCTATTCCTCTTAAAGCTAAGTTCATCCTGCATAAACGATAAGTGGTTTGATTAGATTCCTGTCCATATATAGCAATATCATCTTTTCTTCCCTGATGGTCTTCAACAAACTTCTCAGACATAATAAACATACCCCCTGACCCACAGGCAGGGTCAAATACTCTCCCATTATAGGGTTCAAGCATTTCTACCATTAGCTGGACAATACTTTTAGGAGTATAAAACTGTCCTCCCTTTTTACCTTCCAAAGATGCAAACTGCCCAAGGAAATATTCATATACTCTTCCCAATATGTCTTTACTCTTAGATGCTTCTGCACCTATAGCTATGTTTCCTATTAAATCTATAAGTTGACCAAGAGATTGTTTATCAAGGTTAGGTCTGGCATATACTTTAGGCAGGATTCCCTTCATTCTTGGGTTGTTCTTCTCTATGGCTTCCATTGAAACATCAACATCCTGCCCAATACTTGGGAGTTTAGCTCTTGATAGCAGGTAAGACCATCTTGCAGTAGGTGGAACGAAGAAGACATTTTCAGCCCTATACTCATCAACATCTTCAGGGTCAGCACCTTCGTCTTTAGCTCCTATTAGTTTCTTATGGAGTGCTTCAAATGAATCCGATATATATTTTAGAAAGATTAGACCAAGCACAATATGTTTGTACTCAGCAGCATCCATATTCTTACGAAGTTTGTCAGCTGCCTTAAAGAGGGTTTGTTCTAAGGGTTCATTCTTTTTAGGTTCTTTCTTCTTAGCCATTTATTTATCTACACTTGTTACTTTCCAAGGATTAATTTTTAATTCTGTCCGCCAATAATCTAAAATTGATTTTACAGTAGTTGCCATATGAATCTCTGGCTCCCACCCTGTCAACCTTCTAAACTTACTTGAATCTGGAATTTGGCTTACTACATCTGAAGGTCGTAATAATTCTTTATCAATTATAATTTTTATATTTTCTGGACGAGAACAAACAGCCATAGCAATCAAACTATCTAACAAACTTTTAATAGTAAATTCTGTACTACCTCCCACATTAAATACATCACCATAACTTTTAACTTTTGTTACCAATAGCCAATATGCCCTCACAGCATCCCTCACATCTGTAAATGTCCTTTTTGAATCAAGATTCCCTACTCTAATCTCTGGTTCTTGTGATCCAAGTTCTATAGCAGCAATCTGTTTAGCAAAAGCTGACAAGACGAAAACATCACCTCTCCTTGCTCCAGTATGACTAAACAATCTTGTCCGTAAAGTTTTTAATCCATAAGACAAATGATATTGATATCCCAACATATCTTCAGCTACTTTACTTACAGCGTAAGGTGAAGCAGGTCTCAATGATGTTAACTCAGTTGTTGGTTGCTCTGCAAAAGGAACTTCTCCATATACTTCTGAAGATGAAGCAATTTGAATAATAGGATTAAATATTTCACCTGAGCCAATAACTCTAATTGCTTCTAATAAATTTACTGTACCAATTACATTTCTATTAATAGTATCTAATGGAGAAGTAAAAGAAGTTTGAACATATGATTGAGCAGCAAGATGAAAGATAATATCAGGCTTAACTTTATTTAATACTCTTTCCAATGAAGAAAAATCTAACAAATCACCTTCCAACAAATGAACTTCCTTAATACAATTTTTTAAATTGTCTCTTGGACTACGCCACCTACACAAGCCATATACTTTATGATCTTCATTTAAAGATAAAATATATTCAGCTAAATGCGAACCCACAAAACCTGTTATACCTGTTATCAGTATTCTCATTTAACCTCCTGTGCTTGATTTCTTAATAAAACAACTTCATCAGAAAGTGCACCACAACCACACAAATCATTATGCCCATCACGCTTAAATAATACTCCAGAACCATTATGCAATTGATCCTTAATAACAGTCCCAATACCTTTCCAACCAGTCACAGTTCTTACTTTTAATCTTATACGATCACCCTTTTTCAACAAACGTCTCCTCATTTATATTTCCCTTTCTTTGGCAACAGTTCTGTTTCAATCTCATCCCACACTTCTTCAACAACACTATGCAATGCCTTAACATTGTCTTCACCATTTTCTATATCAAAGCATTTACCAAAAGTCCTTTTTAAAGAACCATAATCAACACCTTCAAATTTTAATCTACTAAGACATTTTTCCTCTTTTAAATAATCCCAAGATGCTTTTATATCGTCCATTCCATATCTATAAAGGATATCTATCTTTGCCTCTCTAAATGGTAAACCAATCTTATTCTTTTCACATTTGGCTAAGATATGCACACCATATTCTCTATCAATATTGTGAATTTTCTTCTTTAATCTTTTTAATCTTGAAAGCCAAAGAATTTGACTTGCATAAAAATCTAATGCCTTTCCACCTGATCTTGTTTTCTTTTTGCCAAATGTAACCCCAATCTTCATTCTTGTTTGAGATATAACCATAAAATGAGCATTACTTGTTTTTACTTTAGAAGTTAGTTTCCTAAATAGTGATGACATGCTTGCTGCCTTTCTTGCACCACTGTAACCAGCTTCACCCACAAACTCATCTCTGCTCTCTGTAGAATCTTCCAACGCATCTAAAGAATCCAAGATATAAAGTTTTGGCTTTTTAAAATTTCTCTTTATCACATAATTCAAAGCTGTAAACAAACCATCAATAGTAAAAACATCTAAGTCTAATTTTTCTTTTTTAGCCCATTCATCATCTATAAAGATAACCCTATTTGTTGGCAAACCTAAAGACTCAGCATATTCTACATCAAACGCTGATTCAACTTCGTGGTAATAAATTTCTCCATCTGGATACTGTCTTGCAAAATTAGCACAGGCTTCTATTGCCAATAAAGTCTTACCTGAAGATTCATCTCCAATGATATTGCTTATTCTACCAAGTACCCAACCACCACCAAGCACTTTATTGAGAACAATGCATCCAGAAGATATAAAATTAAATACCTTCTCACAAACCTTTTTTAATTTTATTCCTTTGGTCAATTATCTTTTACTCCTCACTTTCCTTTTTAATCTATCCCTGACAGATTCTTTTTTTCCACTCTCTTCTTCTTTTGGTTCTTCCTTCTTATCATCTCGATTTGATCTTCGTCTTGAACTTGAGCTTCGTCTTAGGGGAGGGTCATGATCCTGTACATCATCTTCTTCTGGCTCCTCTTCTTTTGGTTCTTCTGGTTCTTCTTCAGTATTACCCCCACCAAAAAAATCAACTTTAATTTCATCGTAAGGTTTTTCCTCAGCAATCACATCAGCAAAGGATACTAATTCCTCTTCCCAATCATCAAAACCTATACCAGAAGAATCACGATCAATTTTAGCTTTATACTTCGTATGCATTCCCTTACCTTCTTTACTTATAATAATATCATAACCATTTCCACTATCAGCTATATCAATGGTAGTCTGTTTTCTTTTATCTTCCATCTGATCAAAAATATCTACCGCCACCTGCCATCTTGAAGCTGGATAAACTTGAACTCCTTTTTTCTCATCCTCTCTGTCAATTATAAAAAACAATGTCCGTGCTTGAGGTTTAAACTGCCTACATACATTATCAGACTCACCATTATTTTGGAGTTCTGTAAATTCCTCACAAACTGGACAAGACTGTTTTGAATTCTTAGGAGACATATTTTTGGGACATAAAAAATATTTTTTACTTTGCGGATTATAATGAAACCAAACATGAAACCAAATATCAAAATCTGGATCACATGATGGTAGTATCCTTATGTAATTATCACCATCTTTTGGTGACCATTTTTCTAATCCATCTGGTAAATCTAAATAAAAATTACCTCCTTCCCTTGTGTTCTCTGCTCTTACACTTTCTGGCTTTGCACCATAAAATTTACGTCTTTTACTCATTTTTCTTTTCCTCCTTTTCATAATCTATTCTGCTATTAAAATAAGCACGAGTAGCTAATCTCGCACCGATATAAATAACAATTAATAATAAAACTGTATATGGTAAATATTCTAAGTATTCCATTTTACTGACCTCTTCTTCTCTTTAATTTTTTATTATCATAAGATTCTTTTACTGACTTATCAGTTTTAGTCTCAGCTCTACAAAAATAAGTACTGTTATACAATTCAATTAAACCCCTAATCATTTCCTTTCTTTGCATAAATGTTTCCCTGATTATCTTAGCTTTTTCAGCTTTCTTTTTAGCTTCATAATAATCATCCTGCGCTGTTTGAAAACTTGTATTTAAAATAATAGTATTATCTATAGCTTTTCCAGTCGGCTTTTTACCGCTTTCTTTTATTTCACTATCTACAATCCTCTTATATAAATCTGCCCTCAATTCTTCCATTTCAATTTTGCATATTTCCATTTCATGTATCAAATCGGGAACCTGAGAAGCGTATTCATCATACAGTACAGGCTGATTTATACACTCCTCATCCAAATTATCTTTATCTATCTTCAAATATTTTGTATAATCTTCCATTTTCTCCTTTCAATATTATTATACTCATTTTCAAAACTGACTAACCAAAATAATATAATGAAACATATTTAATCCTTTAAAATTTCATTAATATCGATCATCTCAAACCAATTTTCCCCTATAGAACAATCAACTTTTAAAGGAACATTAATAAACGGAAAATCCCAATTTGTCATAACCTCCTTTATTTCATAATATGAATCTTCTACTTTATTTTCATGAATATAATATGAATTATCATCATGAATTGTCCAACACATCCGATAACCTTTTTTACAAGTTTCTATCAAAGACAATAATGTAAAATCAAAAGCCAAAGACTGTATAGGAGTATTTATAATCTGATTATAATCTAATGGAGCATGTCGTCTTCTACCAAATAAAGATTCTACATAGCCATTTTCATTATAAAACTTCAAAACTTTCTCTTGCCATCTTTTCATTCCAGGAAATTCCTCAAATAATTCTCCCTGCAGCCGTTTAATTATACTTTCACTTATACTTAAATTTTCAGCAATAGACTTATATGAAGCACCATAAAATGAAGGAAATATAAAATCACTTTTTCCTTCAGTTCGTTTAGTTTCTCTTCCTGATTTTTCTTGAATTCTCTTTGCCCAAAAATGATGCATATCATAATCTTCCTTAATATATTTAATTAAAGTCCTATCCTTTGATTCCATTGCCATACACCTAACTTCAGCACCACTATAATCAAACGACATAATTAAATGATTTTTTGGCGCAACAAACATTTTCCTAATAAATGGATTTTTCCTTTTCGGTACATTTTGCAAATTAGGATTCGAACTTGATGATCTTCCAGTACCAGTAAGATGCAAAGCAAAACTCGTATGCAATAACCCGTCATCGTATAAAGCATCATCAATGCCATCCACATAAGTAGACAGTAATTTCACTAATCCGCGATACTCCAGCAAAATTGCACAAAAAACTTCGTCTTTGTAATACTCCAATACGCTTTGATCAGCGCTATTCGCTCCTGCATCAGTTTTCTTAACTGGCTTTAACTTTAACACTTGAAATAAAAAATTTGACATTTGTTTTGATGAATTCAGCATTTTATTGATATCCGATACAACAATCCCATTTCTTTTAATAATATCTTTTAAATTCTTTATCGCGACTGTTTGTTTGCTAAGTAGTTTATGCCTAACATCTTTTACAACAGATTTATCGATCAAAACACCGTCTCGTTCAGAATCAAGCAAAGCGTCTGATCCTGGCAACAATAAATCATGATAAATTTTATTCTGTCTCTTATCTGTATCTATATGAGCCCATTTTATTTCTTCCAACGCAAAAGTTAATCTCGCATCACGCCCATTGTATTCGTGCAATAGCGGCAAAGGGCACTTTCGCATATCTTTTTTGTACTTTTTCGCTTCCTTAATTTTCCCAACACCAAAATTAACGAATGACTGAAACTCCAACTTAGATATACCGCGATTTTCATTATCTAAATAAGCAACCAACATCATGTCTCTAATATCACCTGTTATATCAATTCCTAATCTGTTGACAGCCCAATCCTTTTCAAACTTATAATTAAAAAATACCTTGGGACAATCAGAATTAAACAAAAGATTAAATTCTTCTTTCAACTTTTTCCATTGAACAACGCTCCAATTACCTTCCATAAGAAACGTATATGATTCATTCCAAGCAAGAGCTATTCCGCAACTAATAAGAACAGAATCTTCGTTATAAGGCCTAAGCGGATATGTTTCCCAATCCAAAGCAAATTTTAAACTGTCTTTTCTTATACTGCTTAATACATCAATAACATCATCAAATTCGTTTAATATGGTATTTCCTTTATTAAAATCTCTGAATTTCAGGAGTTTATTTTTCAAGTCATTTAAGCACGATAAATCTCTTTCAAAAACCGATTCTTTTTCCCAAAACATTTTCACAGGTTGACAAGTAGGCAAAATATGGCAATTGTATTTCTCAGAAAGTATCTGATAACCACTATATTTAGAAATAACCCCGTCGTTTATAATGGCCTTGCATGGAATAACCCCTAACAAAATTATAATTTTTGGTTTTACCGCAAAAATATCTCTTTCAAGATAACGGAAACAACATTTCATTTGCTTAGTTGTTGGTTTTTTATTTCCCGAGGGACTGCATCTAACAACATATGTCATAAAACAATCGTTAATGCGAATTTTATATTTCATCAAAGTATCTCGCAATAATTCGCGCGATTCCCTGGAAATCTTATTTGGTGATTCGCCAATGATCAAAATGTCTGCGGCAGCATTCCCAGAACCTTTTACAGGAGATTTTCTGCATGTTTTATCTAATCCACATACAAGACAATCGTATTTTATCTTAGCCATAAATATAATGTCATTTCAACAAATAAGCAAGATCAGGATGTTTCCAATTCTTAGGTTTTTTAATATCCAAAATTGAATTACGTTTAGATTCAGAAACAGCATTAACTTTTTCCTTTTGCATATTGGCTTCGTGAATAACTTTCCATAACTCATCACATGGCAAACCCATAAAATAACAAGTCCCGAAAGTAACATACAATAAATCTACCAGAGCATCCGCGCAACCAACCACATCACCGTTTTTATATGAATCCCTAAATTCATTTATTTCTTCAAGCAAAAATTTTAATCTAAATTCATATTCATCTGAAGATAATAAACGGGGTTTATCCGGAAATTTTAACAAAAACTTTTCATGAAATTTTTTAATATCATCATAATAATCAATCGACATAATAAATTCTCCTTAAATATAGTATTTTAGACTTTTTCCCAATAACCTTTTTCGCATTTCATACTACCTTGATTGCATTTTTTATCCATAAAACAACTCGGCCCCACAAATCCAAATAATTCTGGAAACACAGCCATAACCAAATTATAAATCTTATGCACTACAATTCGCATTTCCATAACATTCCTGTTGCACAAACGCAATTCAAACAAATTTACCAATGATCTCGCATTAATGGTTACTAATAACTTATTGCAGCATGCATTTGGCAATAACATGCGAGCTTCGCTAATATCCAAACCCGCATTTTTCATGACTGTATATTCTTCATTTATTTTACGCACCAATTCATCAAATCGTTTTTTTCCATTCTCTGAAAGACCATTTGGATACAGATAACTGAAATTCTGATGATCCTGATAATGCTGCGAACCAGATGTATAAGAACACATTCGATGCCTCGTTACTTGCGCAAGAAACGCTCTCGAAGCCCCATCTATAAAAAACCCAAATACAACATGTTCAAATACAGAAGTATGCTTCATAGTCAAAAGTCTCGCGATCATTTTCTTGGATTCCACAACATCTTTAAAATCAAAATTTCTTTTCATGGTAATACCAGCCGCTTCGCAAACAACTTTAATTGGATTTTGAGTATGCCAACGTAATGTTACCCGCACATCATTATAATCCATTTTGTTCCTTTGTCAATTCCAATTTCTTTTCGCGTAACTTCATTATTTTAAGTATCTCTAAATAAGAGTACACTATAACATCCAAAAGTTCCTCGATTAATTCATCATATAAATTTAATTTATGATAAGATTCAAGACCATATTCACGTTTACCAATTTTTTCGCGTCGTAACGCCATCTTAAAAATATGTTTTAACCTGACTTTATTTCTAATATCACTCATAAAACACCTCTGCTATACCAACGCGCTTCAAAGCACGAAAACAGTCATTACAAGGTTTTTTTGTGACATACATGCGCGAAGCATCTGACTGATGTTCTAAATTAAATATGGCATTCATTTCAGCATGAATAGCAGGACACGATTGCCAGCATTTAATCGTGCTAATTTTTAAAAGTGTGCATTGAGAACAATTCTGTTCATTTTCAAGCAAACCATTATATCCCGTAGATATAATTTTATTTTTTACGTTTACTATTACAGCGCCATGCCTCTTTCCAGGCGGACATGGTGACCTCAATGCAATATTTTTAGCAAGCAATAAAAAATAATTTTTTAACGAAGGTCTAATGCCAATTACGCTGCTGTAACTTTTACGCTGAAGAATGCATTCCCGCAATAAATTAATCACATTATCTCGATCAAACAACTCTATATCCCAAAAACGCACCACTACATAACCAGCATCATATAACGCCCCATCTACTTTTCTATCTCTTGTTATATTGGCAGCTATTTTATTATCCCAAAACAATCCAGATTTACCTGGTTTATAATAATCAGGATGACCGTGCCAAAAAGCACCATCCACAAAAACAACCACCTTATCCGGCAAAACAAAATCAGGCTTACCTATAAGAGTCTTACTATGCGTTTTCAGTATACGAAACCCAAATTGCAATAAAATTTCTTTCATCAATAATTCGGGTTTCGTATTTTTACTCTTTATTTTCGACATTATAGAACTTCTGGTCTTCTTTGAAACCCTATCCATTTTCTTTAGCCAATTTATTTTTATACCATGCAATACACGCAGCAGAAGTTTTGCTGTTAAATTCTATTTTTACTTTTTCAGCTATTTGTTCGTTAGTCAAGTTTTTCCATTTATCCAAATTATCAACGACAAAACTCTTTATGGTAATCTTTTTTTCAGGCATTTCTACAATTTTTTTCTTTTTTTCTGATTTTTTAACTTTCACCATTTTCTTTTTCTCCTTTTTATTAGTTTTTATCTTAATAATATTTTTCATTTTCGTTACTTTTTCTCTTATTTTTGCTGCTACTACATTACCTCCTTTCTTATTTAAAGTTAATTCTTTACAAGCGATATGGTATGACTCACAATCTTCCCAACAATGAGCGCAGCATTTATCGCTTTCCAAATAACCCACACCAAATGAGGGGCATGGGTCTTCTATACCATATTTATGACTCAATTCTTCACCTAATTTTTTTATTTCATCTTTTTCCATTTTTTACCTCCTTATTAATATTATACTCATTAAAAATATTGTGAAGCTGATTTTTTTTTAAATCAGCAGGGTCTTTACCATCAGGTAATCTCACAACTGTAATGTTATCAATAAAAACTCCTAATTCTTTTTTTATTTTTTCCGCTTCAATCCAAGCATTATAATCAAACATAATGAACAACTTTTTGGGATTCACCAGGAACAAAAGTTCTTTTTGTTTTTCTGAAAGAACTAAGCCCATAGAAGCAACCGCCAAACCTTTCCCAATTCTTATCGCATCAAGCACTCCTTCAACTAACACCAATTCATCAGGTTCATTTTTAATATAATCCAATCCATATAAAACAGATTTTATAGACATAACCGCTTCATCATTACTTAAATGTAAATACTTTAATGAGGCATTACCAATCACATCTCTCCCCGTGTAATTCACAATTTCATTATCTTTATGCAAAGGAAAAACTAATCTCATGGCAAACTTTCCAGATATGTAAGCTTTTACATCCCATCTGTTTAATTCATCTACAGTAAAATCTCTCTTTTTTATATAAGACAAAAAAGAATTATCTGTAAACAATCTTGGATTCAACTCACTTAAATTTTTACACCTCCCTTCCATAGTTAATTTTTTAGTTCTGGACACTGGTTTTATTTCTTCAAAATCTTTAACCCAACTGGTTTCTATTCCTTCCAATGCTTCATAAATATCATCACCCTGATAGCTTGCAATTTGATAATCACCCGCAATCTTTTTGTAAGCTTCTTTGCCAGACAATCCCTCAAGGATATACATCAGCTTAAATAAAGAACCCCTTCCATTATCATCGTAGTCTCCACACCGCCAGCAATTATAAAACTTCTTTTCAATATTCACTCCCATATGAAAATTATCATCACCGCACAATGGACAGCATATTCCAATACTACCGTTCCCAATATTCTTCCCAGATTCCCTGTATTCCACCCCTATTTCATCAAGATATGAGTGAATATCAAATAATGCTATAACCGCTATTAAGTCGACCACAGATATACCCCCTACACGCACAAAAACAGCTCAAATTTCGATTATTTCACTGTTACATATATCTTTATATTGCTTGAAAAGTATAATAAAATCAACGACTTATAAGCCTAATTTTGATTACCATTTCTAAGCCCAATGAAATCAATGACTTATTATACAAACTCGCTCTCAAGGGAGAAGCCGCCTATAGCGAAACACTGTTTTAAACGTATTTCAAAGTGCTTTCTGCCTTCCCTTACCTTTGCTCCAAACAACCTCATCTCACCTTCCTTCTCTTCCTTATCTGTCTGGCATAGGGCAATTATTATATCCGCAATAGTAACTTTCCCGATAGATTTTGATATGTTTTTTAAGGTAACTTTTGAAGCATCAAAAGCCTGCCTATTTGCCTGCGAAGCAGACACTACAGCAATGTTCCTTTCTTTCGCTAATCCTCTTAACTGGGTAAACACCCGATCTATTTCATCTTGGTGATTTTTATAATTCTTATCCGATGCAATCAAATCGGCATAATCCACGAATATAATATCAGGCACAAAACCTTTTATGGTTTCAAGCGAATTAAGATGATTATGCAAATCATCAACCATGCATTTCCCCTCAACAAATTCCTTAACCAAAATTTCCCCACCACGAGCTTTATAAAATTTCTTGCTAAAGTGAAAACTGTTTCCACTTGAAATAGTTTCCCTATTACTAAAATCTCCTATAGTACCATCCAGATAAACAACCTCCAGCTTTTTACCTCTATCAATATCCCGTCTCAATCCAGACAAAGCCATTCCTATTCGTTGCTGTATCCTATTCTTGGACATCTCAAGAGTATAGTAAACTCCATAGCCCCCATATCTTAAAATATCTTTTACTCCTTCAATCATAGCCCACGATTTTCCCACACCAGTTGCCGCAAGCCATAAAAAAAGTTCACCTCTTACATAACCACCTAACAGAGTATTTAGTTCCGGGATAGAAAATTTACACACGACATCTGTATCTTCTTTTCGATATTCATAATCCCAGAAGCTTTCACCCACTTCCTGGCCGTCAACTCTATTCCTACAGGCATCTATTATAATTTCTTTTATGTCTTCATAGTCACCTTTTCGGACTAACTCGGCTGCATCCAAAACCGCCTTCGCTATAGCATGTTTCTGAACACAATCCGACAACTTACCCAAAACATATTCTTTATTAGGGGACATATCGTAAAGTTTGCCGATATACTTTTCATATAAATCCTGTTTTATTTTACTCAGTTTTAATATTTTTGATTTGGAAAAAAAGAAGTCAATAAATTCTTCGGTAGGACTATGTTTATATTTATCGTAATAATCATAAATAGACTGACAAGTAGTTTTCCTTATCTCCCCGTCAAACATATCCGAAGCTACAAGCGAACGAATTATCTTTAATGAATCGGTATCCATTAACATAATCCGCAAAGTAGAATCCTGAACGTAATTGGTAAACCTTTCCATCAAATTAATCCTTCAGCTTTAATATAAAACCTCACGGTCTCGGGTAACAAATGAGGAAACTTTTCAAAAACAGATTTAATATCTTTGACTTTCTTATAGACAGTTTTTACCTGAATCATCATTATAAGATTAAAACTGGATTTACATTTACTGTTTTTTATCTTCAGCTTTCTTTCCCTTTCTACTTCACTATTATCCCAATCAGATTCCCAATTTTGAATCTCTATCATAAGTTTTGAATACTTCAATTTCTCTCTGGTTTTATTTATCTTGTGTACCCAATAATTATGACACTCTATCGAATCTCCAAAACCGAATTTTTTCTTACACATCTTTTCTTTGTTCGTTAATTCAACAACCTGTTTTTGAAATAATCCATTTCCTTCCTTAATATTATACCCATGATCCTCATCATATTTATCCCAATAACCTTCCCATTCAAGTAAACTCCTGTCAGTCAGAAGCTGATTTGGTAAAGGTCTATTCTTTTTAAAATAAAAAGATTGAGGGAAATTACCTTCTCTAAAACAGATATTAAAATATTCTTTTATTATAGATTTAAAATCTGTAAATTTCTGACGACCCTGATGAAGCTTCCAATGAAGAATGTAATTGGTAAGAGAAACAAAATATTTGGTATTCGTCTTTGAGTTTATAAATCTTCTAATACCAAAAGAATTATTTTGTCGATACCAGTGCTTCAATATGTACAGATACATCTCCTGAACAATATCAAAGCACTGGTTGTAGCTATGTTGCTTAATCTGTAGCTCCTTTAATGTTAAATCCTGGTACTGAGCAAATACTGTTTTCGTATTTAATTTTGTTGGTGTTGCTTTCTTTAAATTTCCATTCCTATCTCTTAATGAATGAATAAAAATTCTTTTATATATTCCACTTCTAATTTTTATTCTTTTAGACATACTTCTTCCTAAAATAAATAATTATAAATTTATATTTAGAATTCATATGTAGGTTTGGAATATTTTTCACTTTGAAAAGCAAAGCTAAAAATATTATACGAAATTTTTTTGTGGATGAAGCTATTATTTTAAAATTATTTTAAAACTCGGAGAGCTTCACGTCTTAATCTGTTAAATTCACAGGTAGAAACTTGGGCATGTTTTAAAATAGACTTCATAGCAAACCGTCTGTTTGAATACCCCAGTTTAATCATTTCAGCAGGAGCTTTTAATATTAAGTCCATTACTTCAAGACTTTCTTTTGATAATCTCTTTGTTAAAAATACTATGTTAGCAACAATATCAAGATCACCCTGACCGCTTTCATCTGGTAATGTATCTACATCAATTGAACTAAAATTATAGATACTATTTTTTTTATGGGTTCTATTTAATTCGGACTTGAATCTGTTGTTAAGACTTGTTATAAGGTAGGTTTTAAATTTTACTTTCTTATCAGGATTGAATTGCTTTCTGGTTTTTAATAAAGTTTCTTTGCCGATATCTATTAAAAAATCTAAATCAACATGGTCAGGAAACTTTGGAATCCACATATAAACTGTTTTGTAAACTATATTCAACGCATAATTTTTTCTTTTGTTTTTTTCAAAAGACATAAAGTTTATCTCCTTATTAATAGGTTAAAATTTATTATATAATAAAAATCTGGTGTTTTAAAATATAATTTATTTTTCATATTTGTCGACAATTTTCTTTAACAAATCTTTGTAGATACTTCCTAAATCTTTTGTCTTTACATCAATCAAATTAGAAGTCTGCATAACATCATCAAATACTTTCTTTTTACTTTCCAGCAATTCATAGATGTCCTCCTCAATAGTTCCCTTGGCTATAAAGTAATAAGCAGTAACATTATCCTTTTGACCTATCCTATGACAACGATCTTCGCATTGAGCGTGATCCTGATAATTCCAACCGAGTTCAAAGAACGCAACTGTGTTAGCTTCAGTCAAAGTTATCCCGACCCCTGCCGCCTTCATAGAACAAATGATAATCCTGTGACTTCTTTTATTCTGAAACATATCAATTGAGTCTTGTCTTTTTTGTATGGCATCACCTCCTACTATAGAAACAGGATCAAATTTTTTTAAGTCTACTAATAATTTATTAATGTAATCTCTGTGATGAGCAAACAGGACTATCTTCTGCCCCGTCATATCTATAAAATCTTTTATCCACTCAACAAACTCTTTGTACTTTGTTTCAAGCGCAGCCTGTTTCAACTTCTCTATTTTCACAAGATGATCTCCGCCTGATGAATCCCCAGTTATTTTATTTTGTCTTATCCAATCAGCCAAGCACCGTTCCTCTATCTTGTATGATTTTAAATCTACATTTTGAGGTAACAGTACTCTTGTCTTAGCAGGTAAATCTTTTAACACATCTTTCTTCTCACGTCTAATCATTACGGACTTTTTAAGTTTGTCCGCCAACTTATCTGTGTTGCTTGCACCACTGAAGTCCCATCCCCAATATCCTTTTTTAGCATCGCAATATTTAAAAGCGTATTGCCAAAAGTTTGAGAACTCTGAAGGACTAACAAGCTGTAATGTGTTAAACATCTCTACTGGTCTATTTAAAAAAGGCGTGCCAGATAAACAAATAACATGAGGAATTTTCTTAGCTAACTTTACCACCGCTTTAGTTCTTTTAGCTTTGCTGTTTTTAATCAATGTTGATTCGTCTATTATAATACATTGAAATTTTATTTTCTTTAAATCTTCAAGGTATCTATCGACAATATCATAATTGATAATTATAATTTCTGAATCATCCCAAGCTTCTCCAGCGTTCACTACACAAACAGATTTATTTTTTGACATCCATTTGTTTATTTCCCTTTCCCAATTTAATTTTAATGTGGCAGTGCATATAACAAGTACGGGTCTAACTTTACTTCTTAATTGTAGCCAAGCCAATGCCTGCGCTGTTTTACCAAGCCCCATCTCATCAGCTAATAAGCAACTCTTTGTGGTATCAATAAACTCTACCCCTATCATTTGATAAGGGTAGAGTTTCATTTTTAATCCCGTAATTTTTAGATTGGATTTTTTCTGTTCGGTTATTTTCTTAAAATCTTTTGTTGAATAACTGCTAACAACTTTTTTAGCCTCTTCATCCCAAGTGAATTTTTTAAATACCGAATTCGTTTTAAGCATTTCAATGTTGTCATCACAAATTGGTATCAGCCATAGTTTAGATTGTTTATCCCATCTTCTAACGGGGAACTTTCTCATTTCACTTACAAGATTATGATTAAAAGCAAATTCTATGGCTAATGTCTTTGGGGAAAATTTATATATTTTCATTTTAATTATGACAAAGATGGTAACGGCTTATCAATTAAAATTTCTATCATATTTCTTTTCCACAGAGTTTTTGGTGGATTTTCATCACCAAGTAAATTATTACATTTTTCACTTAATCTATGCCAACAATGCTGCGTTTGTTCAGGAGATTTATAACTAAAATCCTCAATTAACCAATCAAAGATGGGGTGGTGTTCTTTTGGAACTACTTTCTTTATAGATTTACAAATATCACTTGGATTTCTCATATTGTTTTTACTCCTTTTAAATAATGTTTAACTTTATTATACTCTGAATTTCTTTACTCAATCACCTGCTGTTCCTTAAAGGATTTATAAAACGCACTTCTTTTTGCCACTTCACTTTTCATCCATTTGTAAGAACCTACAGCACAACTACCATGTCTAGCAATTATTAAATTGTCCCGATTCCCTACAACAGAATTTTGAGATTTTATATTTACTATCCCATCACAGACCCAACATCTAATTGCTGGCTTTCTTCTTTCCATTCACACCACCTCCCTTAAAACATGATTCATAAAAACACTCATTTCCCTTTTACTTCTTTCGTGTTCCTTGCATCTTTCACAGGAACACTTTTTCTGTGCTGGTAAACTCTTCCCAACAGATTCCCGTTCCATTTGCTCTTCAATAGCTTTGCTGTAGCAAGAACCACAAGCCCATTGCTTGGACAAGAAAATCTTTATGTCATGACCTTGTTTGAACTTTTTAAATTCTTCCCCACAAAAATTACAATGGGTTTTGTTTCTGCCATTAATTTCTTTTAATTGTTTCATTATCTTGTTATCCATTATTTATCTCCTTTTTAATAAAGTTAATTTATCAAGAGGCTGGTTTTGATACCAACCTCCATGAAAAATTAACTTTTGAATTCAGCCATTTTTTCTGTCAGTGTCCATAATGCTTGATTGAGTTTGATATTTTGACTCACTGATTTGATAGCTCTGGTTTTACCTTGTTTAACTCTACCATAATCATCAAGTCCTTTGACCCGTCTAATACCACCATTAAGTAAATTCTCTTGAATTCGATTAAACACTTTCCAGAGATCATCACCATTGTCACCATATCGTCTAATACCTAATAGTTTTGAAGCATAATCTCTTTTATATTCTTGATTAAGAAAATCAACATTATCGAATCTCAATGTGGTAGCTGATTCTGCAAACAATTGTTTTTCTGAATTAGTAAGTTGTATCGCCCCAAATTTCTCGACTTTTGAGGTTAATTGAGGGACATTGGTGACAACACCCTCTATTGCCTTGAATACCTCAGCAGGTTTAAATCCCATATGTCTAACCCTCATTGCAGCAAGTTGTGAATCTGACACAGTCATTTGATTAGAACAAATACATCTGTAAATGCCAAGCATAAACTTAAATGAACTCGCTCCGTCATGACTATTATACAAAACCATTTCAGGCCTCAATTCCCCGACTTCCATCTTACCGAGTCTTGAAAGTTCTGGATGCTGAAATCGAACCATGTGCTTTTGAAATCCTTGATTAGTTTCTTTATTAGTTCTGCCCTCAGAAGCAGAACTCACGTACCATCCCTTTGATTTTATCATGTCAATTACCTTTGTGGTTGGGATAAATTTATATTTATTCGACAAGGTGTTTTTTTCATGCGTCTGATTAATAGATTTTAAATTTTCATAATTATGATTCATAGAATTTCTCCTTTAAAAAGATTAATTAAATACTTTTAATGTTATTTATTTAGGATTTAATAATACCATATTTTGTAAAAATATTCGGAACTGAAACTTGAAGCTTTAGCATGTTTTGCCATTGTCTTAAAGACAAAGTCTTCAATGCGTTTATTTTCCAACATTTATAATTTTTCATTCTTTCACCTCCTTTAACATATATTTAACTTTATTTAATTCATTTGTTGTATGAGCAACGGTTCCTTCATTTAATTCAAGATACCATTGCAAAACTTCTTTTCTTGTTCTTAAATTATTCACATGAAAAATAAAATCAGCGTGACTTGGTATTCTTCCTTCATATTCTTTATAATAATGACCAAAAGCTTTAATTTTGTTATCTAAAAATTTCTTTACAGCTGTTATTCTTTGAAGTCCATCTACCAAAACCATCTTATTACCAATACCTCGCATCCAATCTTTACAATTAAAATAAACATGTCTTCCTGATTCTCCATTTCTTAATATAAATTCCAAATATTTGATTTGTTTTTCTTTGTCCCATACATGTGCTCTTTGAAAATCTGGCTCTAATTCAAGTAAACCTTTTTCTCTTTCATTTTTTGTATCATAATCTTCCAAACACTTTTCTAAATAATCCCAATTAACATTTACTGTATAATATGCTCTTATATTTTCTTTAATTTTTTTAAAAGTTACTTTCTTCATTTTATTCTCCTTTTTTATGGTATCTGTTGTTAAAATCCTTTAACCAATTAAAGGCGTTGAATCTATCGCCTCTTTTTAATCTATACTCAAACTGATCTACTATTAAAGTTGGCAGATTGAATGTGTAAATTTTTCCATCTACTTTAACTTCAATTTCTTCATCTACTCCAAAATCTTTTTTCCTACTAATTAATGTTACCATGCTACCTCCTTTAAAAAACTTATTATTTTTTTAAAAGATTTAGTCGTCATATGATGAGTCATTGTTTCATCTTGTTTATTCCATTGATTAATCCCAAAATAATTAGAACCTATTTGTATTTCATAACCGTTATTCAATTCAATAGAAGCATCTATATCTATATCCATATCAGAATAACCAACCACATCAATTTTGTTAGCCAATAATTGACTTAAATAGTTACTCATTTTTTTATTAATATTTTTTGCTTTTATTTCTGCTATATCTAAATAATCCATTTATTTCTCCTTTAAAAAAGATTAATAATAAATTTCAATGAGTCCACTATCTCTAATGGACTCGGGAAATTTACTATCGTCTTTAAATTGCTATCTCACAACTGGTTTTTCCATTTGAGAAAATCAATCCAATTTATTTTGAAATTTAATTTATATCTTGTTAATAGTTGTGGTTATTATTGCTCTTGTCCGCTTTATTTCTCCAAATTAAATTTAAATTAATCTGTATCATGATAATAATATATATTATATTGTAATATTTGTAAACAAAAAAATAAACTTTTTTCCATTAAGTACACTATATAAATCAATAACTTATAAATTATTTTCATGTTAATATTTATATATAAAATAACTTATTATAAATCAATGACTTATAGAACTATTGAATTATGTCATATAAATCAATAACTTGACTCAACGCTAAGATAATATTTCATATATTAAGGATATTATAGTATAATAAAAATGAAAGGAGAATTTTATGAGGAGAGTTAAAAAAGATAAAACGTATAAAGCATATTCATTTTACTTAAATGGATTGTTGGTTAAAAAACTGGAGGATGAAGCCATCAAAGAAAAGAGATCGACTTCAAAACAACTGGAATTGGTTTTAGAAAAATATTTTGATGATAAGAGTTAAAACATATCTGATAAAAAGTTTTTTGTTAAACCTGTAACAAAACCAATGGCACATCCTGGGACAACACCTACACCAGCGAACAGACTACCTGTAAGGCATCCAGCACCAGTATGTTCAGCTACTGTGCCGACTTTTGCTATTTTATTTTTTGTACCTTTACTTTCTAATTGTACAATTTCTTCACGGTAACGATCTGCTAATTTATCTAAAAACTTTATTGCATCATCTTGTTGAGCAACTATCTTTTTATAATTAGGAATTATCGTTCCTTCATTTATCTTAACATCTTCTTCGTGTAACTTGATCTGTTCCAAAAGATTTTCATTTGCTTCATTTAAAGTGGTCAATGTATTTTTTAAATCTTCAATCTGCTTTTGTTGCATCTCTACTGTTTCAACAGCATAGATATAATCTTTTTCTGTAACTACTTTTTCCTCACCAAAAGCAAATTTAAAGAATCCCAAAATGAGAACTATAAACACAGCATATATAAACATTCTCACTACAGAAATCTTCTTGTCAACTTCATAGCTCATTTTTTCTCTTTCTTCTTTTTCAATCTATCCATATAAGCAAGAGCAGAATTCAAAGAGGTTATTTCAGAATTGACAACAGCTACCTTTTTATAATCCTCAGCAATCTTTTTCTTTAATTTTGTGTGGTCTGCTTTCAGGATTTTTAATGTAGCTTTATTTTTAGTCTTTTGTTTGTTGGCAATCTTTATCTGACCATCCAGACTTGTTACAGCCTCTGTCATAGTTTTTAATCTTGCTTTGTGTTTTGTCTTTTCTGCTTTTGCTTTTGACCGTGCTGCTTTTTTTCTCAGTACTGAATTTTGAGAAAAAATTATACCAATAATAATAAGGAGTATGCTCCATCCTACAACTTTTAATTTATTCATTTTTTCTTCCTCTTACGCATCATTCTACGTTTTTTACTGCCGACTTTTCGTCTTTCTTTTTTATTCATGCTACATCTTTATCTTTGTTAAAAGCAGAATCACTACCGTAACCAGCAAGAATCCCGACCAACATAGCTTTGTACCAAATAAGGTTTGGATCATATATCATAAAAACTGATACAACCATGCCTATTAAAGCTGTTATGGTGTATCTCATGTTATCTGTAAAATAATCAACTATAGCTGATGCTGATTCTCCTTTAACTTTCTTCTTTAGGATATGAACTATCATCCCCATCAATCCCCCTACCATAGCCCACGCCATTGGGTACTGTGTAAATAAATTATCCATTTTAATTCCTCCATTAAAATTCAGGTGGCCATTCTATATAAAGATTTAATTTTCTTCTTTTCATTTATAAGTAACCTTTACATCTTTCCATTGTTCTTGAAGTTTCTGCTCTAAACATTCACCCCATTTAAAAACAACAGTATATTTATAAAATAATATCATTAAGCCTTTATCAGTTATCTTCCAAATAACTTCCTGATTTTCTCTCATATACAATAGCCCAGCATCTTTAAATGTATGATATTCTAAAAAAGCATGAACTTGTTTAACATAACAAGCTCTTAAAATAGGGTGTAAATCAGTTCTTCCTGCTAAATATTTTTCTATATCTTTTAATTCTTTATTTAAAAATTTTTGATATTTTTCTTTACTGAATTTTTTATTTTTAAATTCTGAATTTGGGTCTTTCGATATTTCATTGATAGCTTTTAAATCCAAATCTTCAGATACACTTATCTGTTTTGTTTCTGTAGTACGACAGCCAATAAGCATAATTGATATTAGTATTGTAATTAATATTTTCATCATTTATATTGTACTCATTTTTAACGTTAAATGATTTTAGGTATTCTATCCCAATCAAATCTTTTCCCAGGATCTTTTTTTCTACCTTTTGGTAATGCTATATCTTCATGCCCTACTATATTTTTTATAGGGTAATCTCTTTTTAAATCGTTTGTTAATTTATTTAAAGAATCATATTGTATAGATTTAAAATCTACAAAACTACCACCAACAATTTCTACACCTATTGAGTAATCATTACAATTGCGTCTTTGTCCGTATTCAGACCTCCCAGCATGCCATGCTTTCAAAGCAGGTTCTACCATTTCAATAATTCTTCCTGACCTTTCTATTAAATAATGAGCACTTAACTTATATTGCCCAAATATACCAAGTATCAAACCAAGATCATCCCATTTATCTTTATCTAAATTAATTGCCGATATATAATGTATAACCATCACATCAACAGAAATATCAACAGGTCGTATACTATAGTGTTTTAAAGGTATGATTAAATTATTCACTATCTTCTTCTTTGTATAAAAATGATTCAGTTAATAATGTAGTAATGCCAAGACGTTTCATCGCATCTTTATAATTTTCTGAATATTTTTTTGCCATATTATTTAAAAACTCTACATACTCAGGGTAGTTATCATTCCCATTTTTAGTACACTTTTCTATGTATGCTGAAATCTCTTTCATGGCTCTTATAGGATGAATACCAAACTGTTCAAAATATTCTGATGTTCCATGACCTATGTTTCTTGATGCCAACATATCCCGAATACCATTTCTAAAAGCAGACATAATATGGTGTTTTACTTCTGATTTCTCAAAATCTTTTTCATCCCAATTTTCCCTAATATTATTATTGACCCTGACTTGTTCGTATGCGTCTTGATAATTAGCAAGGTCTTTTAATGAACCTTCCAAATATAAAGTAATGTCGCTTATTTCTGATTTACGTTTTTCAGCTTGCAATAGATTCCATTCATCATCGGATTTTTCAAATGCTTTTATCTGTAATTCCTTTTCCTTGATAGTAAAAATTGATTCTTTAATTGCTTTTCTTTTATTTTCGATCTGGCTCAAACATTGTCTTAATGCTCTGTAAGGAGAACAAGCAAGCATACTCAAAGTTCTTAGTTTTGCCGCTGTTTGACTGTTCCTCTTACCAAATGACTGCGTTGCTCTGGTCATTACAGCCATCTTCTTATTAATATCTGCCAACTTATCTTCTGTGATACAGGCAAATTTTACTTCACCTAACTTTGCTATACTGTCTATCTTTTTAACTAATCCTGTTTCCATATTCCTCCTTTTTATAAAAAACCATCAGAACAACCTGCACCTTCATTCCTTGATATAGTCATATCTCCAAAATCTGCTGCATTTCCTTCTGTAGAAATTGTTACAAAATCAATTTGGGCAGTATTACCACCGCCGAAAAAGCCTCTATCATTCGTACCACTTGAAGTAGCTTTCCCTTGGCTTCTTGTGCCTGTTAAATCGCCAAAATCTGTTGCGTTCCCTTCTGAAGAAATTGTTACAAAGTCTATGACATTAGAAGCAAAACCACCACCATGTAAGCCTCTATCGTCAGTACCGTTAGAACAACCTGCTCCTGCCGCCCTTGTAGTAGTTAAATTTCCAAAGTCAACTGCATTTCCTTCCGAAGAAATTGTTACGAAATCTATGGTGTCACCAGTAAGATTTCCACCTTGGAAAATACCTCTATCAGTTTTTCCATTAGAAGTAACACCAAGTTGTTTTCTTACTACAGTTAAATCTCCAAAATCGGCTGCATTTGCTTCTGTGGAAATTGTAAAAAAGTCCATAAGACCAACATCAGCCATTAAGTTTCACCCCCACCTGTTAATCCTCTATCTGAAGTGCCATTAGAACAAGCATCAAAACCTCTTCTTGCTCCAGTCATATTTCCAAAATCAGTTGCATTTCCTTCTGTTAAAATTGTCACAAAATCTATGACATCTCGTGTACCTGGACTCCCTCCCACAAATACTCCCCTGCCCGTAATACCGTTAGAAGTACCTCCATTCTGACCTCTTGATACACTTAAATCGCCAAAATCTGTTGCATTTCCTTCTGTGGACATTGTAATAAAATCTATGACATTAGAAGGAAGTTCAGTTCCCCCCCATAATCCTCTATCACCAGGAACAGCAAGCCCATAACTACCTAAACCGAATAATCTATAACCAAACATAATCACCTATATAGGAGGAAAATTAATAGCAACTGCTTTCACTTCTTGCACAGTAGTAGCAGCATTGATATCAGACTTAACTGTATTTTTGTAATGATTCCGAATTGTAGTTATATCATTTTGAATAGTGGTAATTTCTCCTGCTGTTAATAAACCTAAAGAAGCATTACGTTGTTGTTCTGCATCATGTTTTGCTAAAATAATACCTTTACCAATTTCTTTTGCTTCTTGTTTTTTAGCTGTCTTAGTAGCTGTTAAATTATTATTTGTAACCGTATAGTTGATCGTTACATTATCATCATTAATAACGTAGTTAGCAGACCTGCTTTGAATAGTTTCATCGTAAGAAGGATTAGTGCCTATAACAGCAGGTCGCCAAACCAATTTATTACTCCCGATAGGATATTTTTTCCCTGTAGCATAATTACTCGGCATATTCAAACCAAGAGGGAATGCTGTAGTATTTGTTTCCATTGTGTTATCCCAAACTTTAAAACCTTTAGCCATATCTCCTCCTATGCTGCTATTTTATTAAAAAATAATTGTTCAAAATAAAAAGCCAAATTACTTGCTTCTATAGATTTATGATGAACGGAGCATAATGTTATTCCATTCTTAATAGTAAAAATTAATCTTTTATGGGTTACTATTGGTTTAATATGATGAGCATGAATATTATTTTTACTACTACAAATTTGGCATTTATTTTTATCCCTTTTAAAAACAAAATTTTTCCATTTTTTATATTCAATAGAATATCTTAACTTCGCAATTTCTTTTGTTTTTCCACCTCTCCATCTGTGATTTTTTTCTCCTGTTATTTGCAAATATTTTATACCTTTATTCCAAGCAGGTTTTCCTATATGTGAAAGACTCATTTTTTTGCATTGTTCTTTGGATAATTTTTTGCCTTTATTCCAGGCTATTTGGGAACCTTTTAATCCTTTATTCCAAGGAATATAATTTTGTTTTGCTAAACTTAGTTTCTTGCGATGGATTTTAGATAATGTTTTGCCCTTCCAATAACCAACACCTGTCTTTATTCCTTTATTCCAAGCTGTTCGTTTAGTCATCATTGGCCTTATCAGTTGTAAATTGTAATGTAATCCCTTTCAATCTTGCGTCACCACCAAAAGTATCGCCAGCATTTCCTGGATTCCTAAATATTCTTGCCTCTATTGTTTCATTATTTCCAGGACTCCCTCCGATAGTAACAGCAGAAGAAAATATAGTAGGAATAATTTCGTCATGACTTGTCCCATTACCACTTGTGATAAAAACTGATGAAGTTCCGTATGCTACATCGTTAGCGTCTCCTTTTGCTAAACTAACAAGTTCCATCCCCCACGCAACACCAGATGTAGAAGTAGATGACACAATGAATGTAGGTCGAAATGTAATAGTGCCTTTATCCCAACTTTTAGGAAGTTGTGGTATATTAAAATGTGCTGATTCTGTAGTCGAAGGATCAAAATCAAAAACATTAAAATTATTTTTATTAGTAGGTTCTTCTATAAGAGTACGATCACTACAGCCATTAGTATTCGCAGGTGTCATCACTTCAATAGGAATAGGAATAGTTTGTAGACCAGGAAGAACCATAGTTGTTACTTTGACCCCTAAATGCTCAGAAGAGTCATATATCATGCCTTGATTGTTTGCTCCAGCAGGAAGTCTATTGTGAACACCAGAAGCAGTATAAAAAATACCATCACCTTTTGTAGTTGCAGGACTAAATGCATTGAAAGCTGAATTTTTTATTTTTACCCCTGAACCACCATCTATAATTTTCCAAGGAGTACCGTTATTCACAGCACTGGTAACTAAATTAAATTGATCGACAGCAACATCAGTAGCTGTACCTGTTGGTAATGCTCCAGAATCTAATGGCATAATTTTCTCCAATAAAAAACCCAAAGCCAATAGACGATATTTTGTCTTTTAACTTTGGGTTCATCCCTCTATTAATATTATATAATTTTTTACTAATCTTTAAAATAACTTTTTATGTAGATTCAGTCCATCTAATCTCTCTTAAAGTTAATTTAATACTTTCTAAATTAAATTTTCTTTGAATACAAATAAAAAATTTATCTGTCCAACTTTGGTCGGCATCTGTAACTGAAACCATATCACCCTCTTCTACTATAGATGCTTCGTGGGTGCAATCATACGTAACTATTACTAAAGTTTCTGATCTTAAAATAGCTTGAAATTCCAACCATCTATCGGCAGTAATATTAGATTGAATGTCATTAGCATTCAGTACTGGTGCTTCAAGTAATCCATATCTATCTCTTGATATTTGAAGCAATCTTGATCCTGTATTATCAAGTTTCTTATATTTTGTGTACTGTCCTAATCTTGGGTTATATCCATAGTTTATTTCAAAAGAGTTTTTTACTTTTGTAACATCTGTTTCAGTTATCAATCCTGATCTTGCTATGATATTTTTATTTCTTTTTAATTTAATGATTGGCACTGGGTTATCTAAATCAATCACTATTATTCCGTATTTTCCGTTTCTCCATACTGGGACAATCGGCAATTGAGGAGCAAGTCTTCTTTGAATAGTGTCAAACACAGTAGCTTCTTGTTTACCAGCACCATTAAATATTGAAGCTAATGACCATCCTGCTAATTTATTCTTTGCTGTACCAAATGCTCCTGAATCTATTTGACCTGAATCCAATCCACTAAAATCTGTTACAATATCTTCTATTATTTCTCCCGCATTACTAAAAAAAGACGAGCCATCTTTTGTACCATTAGCATCTACTGTTACTGCTTCAGCAGAAAAATCAGATGCTGATTCTATAAAAAAATAAGTATTCCCATCAGCATCAGTAGCTGTACCACTATCTGAAGGAACAAAAGTAGTACCGTTATGTCTTGCTGTTGAAACACCATTTATATCGTGTCCAGCTACTAACCACCTATGATCTGAAACAGGAGTACCTATATAAAAACATGGAGAATCTATAACCGAGCCATATAATACAGGATAAGAATTTCCTATAACTTGAGCATTCGCTCCAGAAAAATTTTCAGAAGTTATTCTTACTGAAGGAAATTTTCTATCAAGATTTTTTCTTAAATCTAATAAATTAAAAGTAAAAGCTGTCTCTGTATCTCCCCATGATATATTTCTTATAACACCTTCCCCAAGTTGAAGCCTGTCTTGGTAAAGCATTCCTTCAACCCATAAGCCTAATTCAGCTGTCATATTTGTTAAAACAAAAGTAGTTCTTAAATCCTGCAAAGCATGTGAACCATCTATTGATAACTTTATAGAAGAAATTCTACTTGTCAAAGTATCTAAATCAATAGATGAAGTTATATCCTTTGTTGCCCCTAAACCAGCCCTAAATTTCTTCACTACAAAATCAGTTAATACTTCAAATGTTTTAGCAGATTCGGTTGCTTCTAAATATTCTGTCTTTAAAGCTAATGCTGTATTTGTTGTTGGGACATCTGTTTCATAAAAAGGTGCATTAGGATTAGAGGTTATTCTAAACAACCCACCATCTTCAACATTACCTAAAAGAGAAGACCCGACAAATGTTAATGACTTAGATAAATTAGTAACTGTAACCGTACCAACTTTATAAGTTGTAGTAGCATCTATAACCTCAAGATTACTGGTAGCAAATAATTGTTCTTTACCAGATATCTCCATTTTCAAGATAAGGTGTTTTGTTACTTTTGGATCTTTTATTATCCCAACCCAATTATTATCTGAGATCATAGTTCTTCTTCCAGCACCAAATTATTAATATTGAATATGTTTGTTATGACATGTTGTTTATTATAAACATTAGATAATCTTGCAAGCACAAAATTTTGAAGATCATCATCATCTAAAATAAATACAAATGGGTTATTAGCCCAATCCGTAGATTCTAAAAATTGTTCAATCTCATCTGTAAATGCGGACGTCTTATGTGTAAAGTTAAGCTGAAATGTTTGTCTACTCTCACCCCTTTTTGTACTAAATTTTTGTCCTCCTCTCGAAGAAGCATTTATTCCTACATTTGGTGCTTGAGAAAATCTATAACCAACATTAAAATTTTTAGATAAAGCAATTTTCTTACCAAAGACTAACTTCCCTATCTTATAAAAATCATCCGCCGTTTCTTGAGCATCTATAACTAATCTAAAATACCTTAAACTTGTTTCAGCAATTTGTTGAGATACCCTATCTACAAATACTATAAAAGTATCTGAAGAGGCTAAACCATCTGTAGTTAATGAAGCAGTAGTTATTTTTATTTCTGTAGTACTATTAGATTCTATTTTATAAGTTTTCCCATTTGCTGTACCGCTTGTAGGTCTTAAATACATTGGTCTATTTGGTCTGGCTAATTGATTAAGTTTTAAAGATAAAGAACTATCAGTTACAGTATTTTGTGTTACTCCCGTGACTGTACCACTCACTTCTGATCTAACTGTAAACGCTTGGTCAATAGTTGGGCTCCCCCAAGAATCTGCAGCATTCATTTGGAACTTACCAGTTCTAAAATTTATCCCAACAAGATTAATTTGATCAACATTAAAAATTTTATTTTCACCAGCATCAAATACATAAACATGCTCTGATCCATCATTTTCTGTCCTGACTATATCTGAAGGACTATCTGTTACCATATCTTCTTTAGGGAAAGTAAAAGCAGAACCAATTGTCCAAGCATCATCAACAACTGCATCCGACCCACCCCATGTTACAGTTACACCATCTTTAAGGAATTGTGGTTTTGATCCTGTAGCAGTTAATCTTTGTACTAAATCATCAGGATTAGTAAACCCATCATATAATCCATCTTCACTTTCTACAAATTCAAGTGAATGAACTTTCATTGTTGCTGCATTTTTAGCTATTCCAAATTCTAAAAAGCTGGTTGTATCAACACCAGATTTACTTATTTCTATTCCTTCAACAGCACTTATCCATTTTATACCCCTATCATGTGTATTTCTATACCAAATAGATACTGCACTATTTTTCATTGCTAATAAAAATTCATGGTCATCTGTTAATCCATGAACAACATTTTTTGCTACTGTATCAGAAAACTCACTCCACGTCCTTGTTTGCCATTGTAAAGCTCCCCAAGCATCTGTTTTATTGCCATCCATTACAGAAAATGCTGTAGTTGAAAATCTTAAAGTAGCTTGTGTGTGGTTAGTTCCATCAGATAGTTGTGCTCTGAATATACAAGCCTCAGTATCAGTTGCACCACCAGAATCTATCTCAACTTTAAATCTTGCTTTAACACCACTTGTCGTTCTTACATTATTTATTGTTCTTTTATAAAGTCTACTATCTACACTTGATGTAGTAGTTAAAGTTAAAATACCTGCAGACTCAGTAGCTGTACCTGCTGCTGTTGTTAAAACAAAACTTGTAATTTTATCTGGCAATCCTAATATTGGATAATAGCAATCTCTATAAGGAGTAGACTCTGTAACATTTCTCCAAGCATGAGTCTTTATAGCAGATAAATGACCATTAGCTCCGTCCCAACTTTCAAATAAAGTAAGGAGTGTTCCTGCAAATCTTTCTAATGTTGGATTATAGAATCCTCTGTTTGCAGTTGCTAAAATAGTATGTCCTTGATTTGGTAAGGGATTCATTAGTTGAACTGTTCCCCAAGCAGTACCTGTTTTATCACTTGATTTTACTATTCTCAAATCTCTATTTTTATTTTCATGAGCAACCACATGAATAAGACCGCCATCTTCTATTGTAGTAGTCGGCATTGAATATTCTTCAGTAACAGAAGACATAACAGAAGAAGAAGCTAACCCCCAAGATGACCCATCAGCAGAAGATGAAATAAAAATTTTACCAAAGTTATTCGTTGCTATATCTTGGTGTTCATATGCAGCTATAAATGCTCCTGTGTCTAATACACTTAAATCACAATGAACAGCACTTGTCTTTATAGTCACTTCAGCTGCCCATGTTCCACCATTATCAGTAGATTTTCTTGAATAACAAATCCTACCTCTATGGTAAGATATTAAAATATTATTTCCTGATCTTGCTAAAGATATTTTATTATTCTCATCTAAATCAGCTGTTATAGTTGTAACAGTTGCAAATGTAGCACCATTGTCATCTGACTTAAATATATTTATAGTTCCTGCTGCTTTATCTCTAAAAGCACATATGATTCTGTTTGGTATTGAAGCATTTGAAGCTAACTGTACAACTGCTGGGTGTGTATAACCTGTATTGTTAGCATCTATTGAAACTTCAGTTCCCCATGTTCCAGCTGATATATCAAATCTTTTTGCTACAGCATCATAATTTGTACCACCTTGGTTTTTATTATAAACTGCTAACAAATCAGCATTATTCAATTTAATACAATCAATAGATGAAATGGTAGATTCAAAAGCTAATCCAGTTGGAACTGTGCTTACACTTGAAAATGAAGTTGTGATCGTTCCACTTATTCCTGAGAATTGATAAATTCTATCTGTATTAGAATCACTATGTAATAAATTTTTACTATCAAATGCTAATCCTGCAGGTGTAGTTGATGGAGAAGAAAAAGATGTCAACACTGTAGTGCTGAATCCTGAATGCCTATAAATTCTATCTGCTGCAGAATCTGCTGATACTAAGTTTTGTCCTTCAAAAGCAAGCCCAGTTGGATTGGTTGAAATAGAAGAAAAAGAATCTATAACTGTCTGACTCATCCCAGAAAATTTATAAATCCTTTGGGTAGTAGCATCCCCAGAAATTAAATTTCTACCATCAAATGTTAACCCAGTGGCATCTGTTCCTGGTACTGTAAAACTATTTAGTACGGTATTGCTAACACCACTCATGTGAAAAACAATGCCAGAAGTATTAATCAAAGCAATATCTCTTTGATTAACAAATGCCAATCCTTGGGGATTAGTAACTGGGCTGGAAAATGAATTTATTATAGTACCAGTGTTAGCAGAATGAAGATAAACTCTATCTGTATTTGAATCTGCGGAGAATAAGTTTTTTCTCATTTGTCATATAATCTCTGTTACAACCTCAAAATCTTCAAAAATACTAGGTTCAGCATTCACCCCAAAGAATGTAGCACCTCCGTCATCAGAGAATATAAATTTTGATGCTCCTATATCACCTGCAGTTTTTATTTGAACAACTATATCAATAGCAGAAGAACCAAAATAAGTACCAGCACTAACTAGTGTTAATGATCCAGTATTGTTGGTGCTCTTTACTGGTTGATCTACAAACTCATCAAACTCAGATGTAGACGATAAAACATTATCTTTTACTAAATTTTTATTTGCAAGTATGACGCTTGAACCCATAGCTAAACTCTCTCAATAATTTCATCAAGTTTCTTTTGGTGCTCAATATTTTTTACAATTTTTAAATTTCCATTATTCCTTTTATTTTGTTCTTCAACTAAAAGATCATTTACTCTCTTCAATGACATACGATCCACTTTGTGATCACAATGAATATTTTTATCTACATATATCTTATAGCCAATATCTATTGCATTATCACAAAAGATAAAATCCTGACCACAAGATATTTCACCTCTCTCATTATATTTACTTTCATAAAACATTGTTCGTCCTGTAGTTTTTAATAAATGCTCTTTCATCTTTACTATAACTTCTCTTTTTATTAACACACAAGAAGCACCAGTAGCAGAACATTCTTGCAACCTTATATCTTTATTCTTTTGCCAATCTACATTAGAATAGCCTCCATTTACTTTATCTAAAATAACAGCGAATGGATAGCCATACTGAAAACTAAAACAAGTAGCACCTACAATTGGTTTATCATGATCCATTAATTCAGCTATGCAATTAATTGGTGGAATAATATCAGAATCTATTGTCAATACATAATCATTACCACTATCTAAAAATCTATTCATAGCTTGATTTCTGACAGAATCTATGGGTTTTCCGTCAACCACATCTATATTCAAAATATATTTTCCTGGCTCTATAAAATTATAATGTGTAATATTTTTTAAGACCCACATAAAAAGCTCAGGTTCAATTCTTGTGTACGGAGCTATTGGTATACTAATAAGAATTTTTTTAGGTTTATCCATTCATCCCTCCTGTTAAACTTATAGACTCATAATTAAAATCCAAATCGTGATTAAATTTATTTAAAGATGATAAAATATCTTCCCACCCAAATCTAACAAAATTAGTTTTAAGATGGCATTTAATACATAAAGTAATTAAATTTATTGGATCGTTATTTTGTTTATCATAATCAATATGATGAATATGGTGTTTTCTTTTTTCTTGTTTTTTGCTGCACAATCTACACACATATTGATCACGATTTCTTATTTGTTCTTTCAATTTATTATTAAATTCTACACCGTATAATTCAAAAGATTTACCACCTTTCCAATTTGCATTGTTTTCCATACTATGCTTCAAACTCATTTTCTTTCTTGATTCTTCTGTATGTTTAAACCCTAATAATGACTGGTTTATTTTTAATTTAGTTTCTACAGAATGATTTTTACCATATAATGGATGATTTTCTCCTCTAAGCTTCTCACTTAATTTTTTAATCATTTTTATTTTCTGTTCTTCGGGCATTGGCCTCCCTCTATTCCAAGCCACTTTACCTTTATTCCAATGACTTTTAACCCAACCACCATAATTTGCTTCTCTACCACAACCACATTTACAACAGTTCATATATTCCTTTAGGCATTTATGAGGTTAAAATTTTCTGTATTCTGTTCTTCTACCATTAATCTAAAATCACCTATATTTCTATTTTGATTATCTGAATTGACTTCATCTATTATTGAGTTTAAATCTTTAGCAAATAAATTTTCTACTCTTATGGTAACATCTCCCCTGCCCCCAGCACTTTGTAATCCTTCTATAAAATCTGTTAATATTTGGTTCTGTTCCGCTGATATAATTCTTTCACCTCTATGAACACCGGCAACCATATTAGATGGAACAAAATCAACACCAGATTGAAAACCTTCTTGCTGTTGTCTTTGCCTAAATGCTTCTTGTTCTTTTTGTAGTCTTAAAAATGTATCAAGATTCATTCCACCATAATCACTAAACCTTCCAACAGCTCCTGGATTGTTCCTACCTCCAACTAAAGCCATTTTTGCAATTGTTTCCTCTATATTTTTTCCACGCATGGTAGCAATTAATTGGCCAGCATCTTTTAAAAAGTTAGAAGAAGCAGTCGGTTTTATAGATTCTAATAACGTTGCACCAACTTCATTGTATCCCGATTGTACACCAACTACAGCATTCATAATTTGAGATACTCCACCTAAATCAGTAGCCAATGCTTTTTTATTTGCTTCAATAGCATCAAAAACTGGGATTAAAGGAGACTTATTACTTACAAAAGCAGAACCTATAGCTCCTCCAATGAATGCTCCCAATAAAGCACCAGCAGGACCTCCTAATGCACCAACTGTCGCACCTGCTTGTGAACCAAGACCAGCTTCAGGGCCAACCAAAGTACCAAAAGCAACAGTTGTTCCAAGAGTAAGAGCAGAAGGGCCAAAACCACTTTGAGGAACATTTGTAGGAGCACTAGGGTTTCTTGCTATTGCGCCTGTTTGAAAAGCAACACCTGCTCCTTGTGATCCAAGAACAACAGCACTTCCTGCTTCTATAAGTCTATCAACACCTGCTTTACCAATAGTAGAAGTTAATGCTTGTGCAGAATCCGCATTTAAAACTAATTCTCCTTTATTGCCCTGAAAAATCCCATCCTCAGTGATAAAACCACCTTTAGCAAATCCTGGTATCAGACTGAACAATCTTGTTGCTGCTGCTTGTGCTGCCATAACCGCAAGTGTCCTGACAAAAGCATCTACCATACTACCAAGCATATCTAAAAATGCATCTTTAACTCCATTAAAATCTCCTTTTATAGCACTAACAAAAATATTCTTAAATCCATCTTTCAAAATATTATATGTAGATATTCCAAATTCTGCTATTTGTTGATTGACTGTTTTTGCTGTTAATTCTTGACTCGCCATCCCTATTTTAAATGCTTCAAACATGCTTGTTGAATCTTCATCTATTGCATCAGTTAATTTCCCTTGGATCTCAAGTCTTTTCTTTGCGGTAAGATTTACATCATTTACTTGTAATAACAATTGAGCAGCACTTTCCACTGTAACTTCTTTTTTAAGTTGTTTAAGTCTTTCTGTTGTGATTAGTTCTATATTTTCAATTGCTGTTGCCGCATTTTCTTTAATTAACTGCTCAGCTCGAGAACCTTCTTCAATCTCTAATAATTTTGCATTAGCAGCATCCTTAACAATTGTTATTTGAATCCTTTCTTGTTCCCTAACAACCCGAGTTAAATCTTTTATGCCAATTTTTCTTGTAGCTGCGGAAAGAATTTGTTCTTTTAAAACCTTTTTAATTTTTTCTTCTTCAAAAGCAAAAGCCTGTAATTGAAATTTTCTTCTATCATCTATTTCTTTTTTCAAAATTTTTGTTATTGTTAACTGAGAAACTATAAAATTTGGAACTTGCTTTTGTCCTAATTTTAATATCAATAATTGTGCTTCTTCTAATGTAGTAAGAACTTTCTTAGTTTCTGTTTGTACAGTTACAAATGGTTTTTTAATAGGTTCATCAATTTCTTTTACAGTCTTTTTTAAATTAGCAAGTTGTTTCTCCATAGCAATCAAATCTTCAGTTGATGCAGGAACAACTTTGCTAAATCCAAATAAACCATCTTCTAATTTAGTACCAGTTCTTATTTGTTGTTCAAGAAGTTTAATCTGATCATTGAGTCTGTCAGTAGTATCAATAGCTCCATTTAAAGATTCTGCTAAAAATTTTACAGTCTTATCAGTAGCAGTTATAGCAGCTAAAAATCCAACCGCCCCTATTTTACCAAAAAAGATAGATCCTAATAATCCACCAACACCAAAAAAAGTAACATTTTCTAAAAATATTTTAGCTAAATCTCCTATAATACTTACAACATCTAAAAAAGGCTGTTTTAAATCTCGCATTACGTTTAATATGCCTTTACTTGTTTCTTTAAATTGAATGTACCCTTTATCTAATAATTCTCTAACTGCATCTTTATTTTTAGTAAACTTATCAGCTACTCCATCCAATATTTTTTGTAAATCTCCCCCTGCTGTTTTAATTAAATCATTAACAACAGGTAACAAAACATCACCAATTGCGAATGCAGCTTGTCCTAATCTATTCCCTAATAATCTTAACTTACTTGCAGTACCACTAATAAAAATATCAAACTCCTTTTGTAAAGAAGTCCCTCTTTTTACTTCATCACTTGCAGTTTTTAAATTCTTCCCCATCAATTCAGTACTATTAGATAAAGCATTAAATACTAATCTTGCTCTTGAACCTGAAATACCAACAGCTTCAAATTGTGCTATAACTTGATCAGCAGGTAATTTACTAATAGCTTCAGCCCACTTTTGAATTGTTCCTATCCCATCTTTTTGTATAGCTAATCTAAACTCTGCAGCAGTAAGACCCATCTGCTTTCCAAAAACATCCGCCTTCTTAATCATATTTGCAAAAGTATTACTAACAGCAGTACCAGCCAACTCTGCTCTGAATCCTAAATCTATTAAAGTAGCACTTAATCCAGCAACTTCAGAAGCACTTAAACCTATTTGCAGAGATGCAGGACCTAACCTACGCATAAAATCAGCTATCTGAGGAACTTTAGCAGTTGTAGTATTTTCCAATTCATTCATAACCCCAGCTAAATTTTCTATTTCTGCTATAGGGATCTTAAAAACATTTGCTATTCGTGCCAATGAGGTAGCAGCTTCTTCAGCTGTAAAATTAGTAACTGTTGCAACCTTAGCAATAGTCTCAGTAAATTTAAGGATATCAGGAGCATTTTGGATACCAAGCTGACCAGCTACAGCTCCAATTTCTGCTAATTCTCTTGCTGATATTGGAATAGCAGTAGATAGATTAATAAAATCTTTTCTTAATGTGTCTATAGTTTTTGCAGATAAACCAGTAGTTTTTCTAACACTCAACATAGATTTTTCCAAATCTATAGTCCTTTTTATTGTTACTCCAAGCCCAGCAGCTAATCCTAAACCAGCAATTACAGTAAATCGTTTTACAGCTGTTCCAGCAAATTCAGCAGCTCTTTTTATCTTTAATCCAGCTTTATCAAATCCTGTAGAAAACCTTCTGGCTGCAGCAGAACCTTTTTTATCAAGTTTCTCAACTTCACCAGTAAACTGACGAATGCCTTTTATAGCACCAGAAGGATCAGTAGTTATTTCAAGTGAAATTACTGCGATATGACCACCTCCAATTTACTATTAACTAATCTAATTAAAAGTGATTTCCATTTTTCTCTATTATAATTTGTTTTAGGATGACATATATTACATAAAGAAATTAAATTTTTAGGATCATTATTTTGCTTATCATAATCAATGTGATGTACATGTAAATCTTGGTTTTTAGTTTTATCATTACACAATCTACAAGTATAATTATCTCTTCTCTTAATTAAATGTTTTAACTCAAAATTAAACTCTTCTCCATACTCTCCAAATGAAAGACCTCCTCTCCAATTAGGACTTTTAGATCCTGTCCTTCCTTTCATTGGGCTGACTCTACCTTTTACAGCATCACTAATTTTTTTCCTTGTTTCTTTTGAATGCTTTTTCCCAAACATTCCATGATCTTTACCTTTAGCAACATTTAAAAAAGTAATTTTACCTTCTTTTATTAATTTTTTTCGAATTGCACTCATTTTAGATTTTGTTTCTTTAGAAGCTTTTGTTCCTAATTTAGATAAACTCATTTTTAATCGTGTTTCTTTGGGCATAGGAACACCTTTATTCCAAGCAACTTGTCCTTTTTTGAATAGCATAATTACTTTGTACTCTCAGGAGTATGTTCTTTTACTGTATCTGCTATAATAAATAGTTTATTTAAAACCTTACCGATTCCTTCTTCTTCAATACGTTCTTTAAACTGTCCCCAAATAACAGTTTGGAGTTTGAATTTATTTACCACTTCTGAATTTAATACTTGATACAATTCAAAAGAGGAATAATTTTCAATCATTAACTTTGGGATAACACCATATCTCTTTTCACACACCTTACAATTAGGTTCAAAGGCTTCATCCTCCTCCATATCCTGGTAACACTTCTCACAGGATACTTTAGGATATATCATTTTGAAGCTGATGAAGCTTTCGAGTTTTTTAATTCTTCTTCAGTTTGTTTCTCATCTACAAAGTTATTAATGTCTTGTGCAAAATCCATTATAAAATTTGCATGAGCACCAGATTTATCTGCTAATAATTTTTTATGTACCTTAGTACATTCAAGAGGAGTTTGTTTTCCTGTATTATCTGTAGTAACAACACCTTTCCAATCTTCTACCATCATATCCCAAAGATCAGCATCCCATTTCTCATTATCTGTTTTAGACATTTCTATTTCCTGCCTAACTCCACCTCTCATTTTTGTCTTAACATATTTATTTCTTGATTTTCTAATTGATTCTGGACTTGCAAAACGAATTTTGAAACTTACATCTTCATCATATTCAGCCCAAATACCTTCTCCTCCTACAGATAAATCTAACAACATAAAGTTTATCTCCTTTTAAAACATTAATAAAAAGCTCCCCATATTTCAGGGGAGCCATAAAGACTTATGCTAAAGCATTTGATTGTAAAACTGAGAATAATTCTATTCTCAAACTTTCTGTAAAACTACCTCTTGATTCTTCATTTGCTCCTGCACCATTTGACAGATTACCATTACCATCCATCCCATCTCTTGCTGCTTCTGCTTTCTTAGCTGTAAAACTAAAAGGTGCTGGTACTTTACTAAACCCACTAACAGGTCTTTGTGCGTCAGATATCTGAACAGCTGGCATGAACATTTCAAAAGCGTAGTAATAAGGTTGATTCCCACCTACTTGAATTTGATCAGTTGCTCTTGCTCTTGCGTCCATCTTTAAAACCTGTCCTGATATAAACCAATTCTCAATACTTAAAGTTTCAGCTGCATCAAATTTTGGTATTTCAAATGATCCTGTTATTTCTCTTGCGGCATCTCTTAAAGGTTCATCAACATAAGGAGCATTCAATGAAGTCAAATCTCCAACCAAGCTGTTGTTTAATGTAAGTGAAAAACTTGTTGGATAAAACTGCTCATCACCTGTTAATGCACCATCTGTATCTACTCCTATCCTGAATTGAAAATCTTCAAACCTGATAAACTTCTTTGGTGTTGCTACTGTTGCTGCTGCCAATGAAGTTGTAGTCGTACCTGAATTTCTTAAACGTCTTGCTATAACATCAAAACTAACTTTAACAAATTCCCCAGCTGCTCCTGTAATTGTCATACCATTGATTTTTACAGAATCATATTCATGAATAGCAGTAGATCCACTATCACCAAACTTATCAATAGCAAGTGAAACAAAATATCCTTCAAGGTCATCTCCCAGTCTATATGAAGCATAATAAGCATAAGGCTTATCTCCAAGCATACCCAATGGTGTTACTGGAGTATCAGCTCTGCCCATTGCCATTGCCATCATTGTGGCAAGAACTGGACTTGAATATTGGAAGTTCGTTTCAATAGTACCTGTTACAGTTTGAGAACTTGTAAGACTTGTCCCCTGATCTGCCGTACCTGTTAATGATTCATCTGTTAAAAGGTTGGATGAAAAGACCAGAGCTTCACTTAATATTTCAATACCTTGGTTAGCTACATTTGTGTCAATTGCAGTTCCCCAAGTAGCTCCCTTTCTTATTCCTATTTTTGTTAAATACCCTTTGGCTATTGGCATTAGTATTTCCTCCTAAATTTCTTCTTCTTAGACTTCAATGAGTCTTTACTTGACTCTTCATCAGATATATCTAAATCTGCTTTACTTTTCTTTTCTGGTTTGTCTTGTCCTGTATAAGGAACAACCAGCCCCTCACGAATAAGTCTTTCTGCCATTTTATCCTCATATCTATTTTTTCCTGGACGTATCCCTCCAGCCTGAGCATGATTTGTTGCTCTATCATTCGGAAACCAGACTTCGATCATCGTTGCCATCTTAGTTCCTCCCAAACATTGTTAATATAAAAATCTTCATCTTTAATTTAATCTTTGTTAAAAAAATCAATAAAGAAATGTAATTTCTTTTTAGGCACATAATTTTTTAGTTATGATAATACCTTTAGTAAAAAATAATTCCCAAGAATCTCTATTAAAATTAGTTTTTACGTGACATTTAACACATAAAGTAATTAAATTTTTAGGATCATTATTTTGCTTATTATAATCAATGTGGTGGACACAATGTTTAAGTTTTTCTTCTTTTTCACCACACAATTGACAAGTATAATTATCTCTTTCTTTAATAGATTTTTTTAATTCTTTTGTAAAATTAAAAGAATAAGGTAGTTTTGAAATACCTCCTTGCCAATTATAATTATTTTTTCCTCTAATCTTGTCTTTAGATTTTTCATACATCGCAATACCTTTATTCCAACTCTTATGTCCTTTTAAAGCAATGCTAAGTTTTTTTCTTGTTTCAATAGAAACAATCTTTCCTCTATTGCCATCACCTATTTTCTTTTTATGTTCTTCAGAATGCCTTTTACCTATTTTCCCAAGACTCATTTTCTTTCGTGTTTCTTCTGTGATTTTTTGACCTTTACGCATCTTTAAATAATATCCTTATAAGTTTCTGAGCCATTAATTTTATAGAATACTGTTTCTCTATAAATTTTCTAACTTCTTTACTATGATTTTTTATTTCATCATAAAACTCGTAAACATAATGTAATTTTTCAATCAAATCATATTCTTTTACATTAGGTGCTTCTGTTTTTACACCATAGTCAGCTTTTACAAGTCCATAATCTAAAGGGATAGCAGTCTCCTCATTTATAAATCCCTCCATCCCTCCTATTGAAGGAGCCATACAAATAAGTCCAGATGCCATAGCTTCTAATGCTGGCAATCCAGTTGCTTCCCCTCTGCTGGGAAAAACAAATACATGGTTGTCTTTATATAAATCCAACATATCTGCTAAAGCTAATCTTCTGGAATCAAAAACTACATTATCAGTAAGATTGTAAACTTCTTGCTTCCCTTTCCCATTTGTCTTTAAATAAAGTCGGACATCTTTTCTATTACCAAAAGCCTTTTGAAAAGCACTTGCTACAATGTCCCACCCTTTACGAATAGATGTTTGACCTATCCACAAAAAATTTAAAGTTTCTTTTCTTTCTTTTTTCTCATATTTAAAAATATCTAAATCTATTCCTTGGACACAAACATGTATCGGTTTCTTTACACCGTTCTTTTTAAAAACCTTTTTATTATGCTCACACACAGCAATGACCTCATCTGCTTCATCTATCTTCTTTATCAGTGACGGATGTATATCATTAGCTTCGTGAGTGGGCATAATAAAACTCTTTTCAGTTTGCCTATTGTATAAATGAGCTGATAAGTGCTGTAGTTCAATACTTGCTTTGTGTACAATATCAACTCCTTGTCCTTCTAATGCTTTCCTTATGGTTCTTTGACCTGAACTAAATCCCATGCACTCATTTGCAAAATGATTAAACTCAAGAAATTTTAATCGCATAAAATAAAAAACCCGAATCCAATACAGTTAATGAAATGGATGAAACTATGGGAAACATCCACTCCCTGTACCAAATTCGGGTTTATCCCTTTTACTAATTTTTATACTGCTATTTCTAAAGTGCTTTCAATAAACTTCAATTCACCATGTCTTACAATAAATCTGTAATCAATTGGATTATCGTATTTCTTGGCAATCATTGCAATGTCATCAAGAACCTTCTCTAACACAATACCTGTACGACTCATCTGACTTTGATCAGTCATAAATTTTAAATTGCAATAAATTACATCATCACCATTAACCCAACGATAATCAACGAATCCTGTAGGCAAATCTTCATTTAATTTTTCAATATGTTTTAAAACCTTTTTAAATTTTTCCATTATTTTTATTATATTATAGAAACCCATTTTTATAAATAAGTATTTACTGTGTTCCAGAATATAACTGGTTGTAATTCTAACCAATCTTCTAATTTTTTCCTGTCTAACAATTTGATTTCTGGGTAAGAATACATACCTACTTTTTCATTCACTATCATATTACAACCCGATAAAAATGCTTCCATACAAGACCGCCCAAATGCTTCTATCTTATCTGGGAGATGGATGAAATTTTTATATGTTGGATAGATATCACGAAGTTCCATAGCGTTACACTCAAACAAATACACACCATATTCTGATTCTTCTATTTGTTCAATTATGTGGTCATTCCCTTTACCATAAAAAGCGACCCTTCTATTATTATTTCTTGCCCAAAGTAACACATCTTCTATCCCCTTATGGTGTTGGATATTACCAACCCAACAAACATCTAATTCTCTATCATCTTGTTCAATTCTATAATAAAATCTTTTATCAAAATAAGGAGCAATACAACAATTATTATCATACACTCCCGCACCAAACTTTTTATAAAATTCTTCTCTATGCAAAGGAGAAAGAAATATATTGATTTCTGCTCTTCTTGCTAATTGCCTAAATAAATTGTCATGAGGTGTGTCAATGATATCTCTGTGAGCAAGGATATATTTCTTTGTATCTATTATGAAGTTTAATTGAATAGGAGTGAGTCTGCGGAAGTTGTTTATTATATATAAATCACAATCTGTTTTAAAATCTTTACCACCTATAATTTTGTGGATCTTTATATCGGAAGGAGCTTTAAAGATTAAATATCTTTCTGAATCTTCAGCACCACCGTAAGTGGCAAAGTCAGACAACCACCCTACAGTTTTCATAAACACACAACTTTTAAATTAAATCCTATCATTTTAGAAAAAATCTTAACCCATTGGTCTCTTTTATAATTTGTCCGTATGTGACAATTATTACACAATGTTATCAAATTCATAGGATCATTATTCTCCTTATTATAGTCTATATGATGAACAGCATGCTTTTTATTTTTCTGCCCCCTACCACATAACCTACAACAATAATTATCTCTTTGTCTAATAGATTCTTTTAAAGTGTCTGTCCAATCATAACCATAAGGATTATTATTTTTTCCTCCCTGCCAATTAGATCCTTTTTCTCCTCTTTGGGCTAAACTCATTTTTAATTTAGTTTCTTCTGAAGCCTTCCTGCCTTTTAAAAACAAACTCATCTTCTTTTTATACTCCTCGGAATATTTTCTTCCTTTATTAGCCCTACTTATTTTTATTTTAGTTTCATCTGTTGTTATTCTACCTTTTTGAAATAAACTTATCTTTCTTTTAGTTTCTTCTGAACGCTTTTTTCCTTTATTTTTACCTAAATTCGATATACTTATTTTCTTTTTAGTACAATCTGATTGTGTTTTATTTTTTCTATTATGGCCATTCAAGTAATCAAAATATTTATGTTTATTTTTACTCCAATTAGTAAACTCTCCGCAACCACATTTACAATATTTTTTTAAACTTTTTAAATATCTTCCCATATCTCTCAAATCACTTACCATCATGCCGTACCAGCATCTGTGCCTACATGTTCATATTCAACTTCTACATTCATTTTAAAAATAGCATCTGGGTGAAGCACTCCTTCGTCTGTCTCAACAGATGTTACTCTTGCTATAATGTTAGCAGTTGAAGTCCAAAAAGTACTTGTTGAATCTAAAACTATATCTTTAACATCCGCTATTAAATTATTCAATTGGGTTGATGCTACAATAGGAGTTTTCGCATCTTTATTAAATCTAACATATCCATAAATGACTATGTTAAACAATCCTTGAGCTTGTCTGTTAGTTAACAATATCACATTCTCTGTACCATCAGCTACAAACAAAGCAGGAAAGTTATCATCATCCATCTCAGCTGGGTCTTTCAAGCTTCTTGTTATGTTCTTATTTGGGACATTTGATCTAAAACTATTTGCTACATCTATAGTTTGTAAATCAACTATCAAATTATTCAAAATAGTTTCACGAAACGGAGTTGTTGTGCTCACCTGAAGTACCTCCTATGTTTGAATTAGAAATAATTTTAAACCCTGAATTACGCATTTTAATAAACAAATCTTTCCATTTTTCTCTATTAAAATTTGTTTTTTGGTGGCAAGGTTGGCAGAGTGTTATTAAATTAACAGGGTCATTATTTTGTTTATTATAATCTATATGATGAACAGAGTGCTTTTTTCCGTTTTCTTTTTTACTGCATAGTCTACATCTATAATCATCTCTTTCTCTTATGAGTTCTTTTAATTTTTCATTAAATTTCAACCCATATGGCTCAAAAGATTTTCCTCCTTGCCATTGAGGATTCTTAACACCTTTTCTTGCTAAACTAAGTTTTAATCTGTGTTCTTTAGAAAATTTCATACCAGACTTAGCTTTACCTAATTTCTTTTTGGTTTCTTCTGACATAGGAACACCTTTATTCCAAGCAGTCATACCTTTCAATTTATCACTCATTTTCTTTTTGGCTTCTGAAGTGTGCTTATTCCCGTAATTTCTACTATTAATTCCAGTTTTGCCATACATACTATCACTTATCTTTTTTCTATGTTCTTCTGATAATTTTTTGCCTGTATGAGCAATACTAAGTTTTAATTTTGTTTCTTCTGTATGATTCCATTTATTTCCTTTGTTGGCAGCACTTATTTTCTTTTTAGTTTCTTCTGAGTGCTTCGTTCCAATCTTCAATTTATTTCTTCTCCTTCATATCAAGTTTATTCATTTCTTTTTTTATTGTTCTTCTCAAAAACGGTATATTCTTTTCTATAGCTGGTCTTAAATATGATCTTCTTGGTATCGTTACTTGCTTCTTTAAGCTAAACAAAGGTCTTATTCCAGAACCAGTCTTTTGAAAAATTATATCCTTTGCGATAAATGTGTCTTTGAAATCTCTTGCAAAACCTTTAATCCCAGGAAAAGGTATCGTCAAAAACTTACCTTTTTTTGGTCGTATGATACCACCTAATTCATGTATTCGTGCATAAGGAACTCTTTTTAAATCTACAAATAATCTACCAATGACAACTTTACCTAATATTCTTGTATCTGTATTTATATTACTTCTTAAAGTACCTGATTGTTGACTCAACTGCTTTGTAGTATTTGCTTTAGCATCATCAAGTATCTCAGTCATGAATACATCATTAACTATTCTCTTCAACTCTACCAAAATACTACTTTCAGTTTTCTTGAAAGTTCTTACTGCTGCTTTTGTTCCTGTAAGTTTAAATGTTAAAAATGCCATTAATCTATACCTCTGAAAGAACTGAAGTTTCTCCTTCCTATCTTTTCTAATCTCCTTACTATCCTATAAGGGCTGACAAAACCTTTTACATCTTCAGGCATTAAGCCAATAGATTCAAATGTAACACTTGTATCTCCTTTACTTGAAGCACTATGCCCCCATCTTTTCTTATCTCTCCTATGATATAATTTTGACACCCACTCTGCCGCACCCATCCTAATATCTTCAGGTACATCAGCAAATCCTCCTGTGTAAACTATTTTTATATTTTGCTGACCTTGACTAAACACTACTCCTGTTTGTAATCCAGCAGGAATCAAATCAGATTGATTTAATAATTCAATTCTACCTTCATCATCATAACTTACAAATTCAGATGTAGCAAACTTTGTAGAATTTCCAAAATCTCTATTCACATCATCATTCAATTCGTCTATTGCTACTATCGGAGGATTATCTACATATACAAATCCCCTTCTCCCACTACCATCATGAAACTCTGTGTATTGAGTGGCTATAAATGTCCTTCTGCAAAATGTTTCTATTCTTTTTGTAACAGATGAAACAGCTTTATCAAGCCACCCATCTGGTCCTGATGTACCTATATTCAAATGTAATTTTATATCTGATACTGATATTAAAAATGCTGAGGAAGCAATCAATGCCATTTTATTTCTCCTTTACTATAGATTTTTCATACCACTTAACAGTTCTTTTTAATCCTTCTTCTATATCCATAAATTGATATCCACCAATTATAGATTTTAATTTTGTTATATCTAACACTCTTCTTACTTGACCATCTGGTTTTGTACTATCCCAAAGTATATCACTTTTAAAATTTAAAGCCTTTGCGATGTGATAAGACAGCATACATATTGGTGTTTCAATTCCTGTGCCTACATTCACAGGAGAAGTAGAATCATAATCAGCCTCTATTACTTTTATTATAATATTAACTGCGTCTTTTACATATAGAAAATCTCTGGTAGGCTTACCACTCCCCCACAATACAACTTCATCTCCTCTTGTATCTTTCACCGCATGCATCTTTTTAATCATATGAGGGATGACATGAGCATTATCTCCAAAATGATCGTGCTCTCCATACATATTAGCCATTATCAAATTAATAGAATCAAGCCCATAAACTTCTTTGTATAGATTAGATAACATCAATGCTGATCTTTTTGCTATACCATAAGGAGCATTAGTTTCTTCAGGATAACCTTTCCAAATGTCTTCTTCTAAAAATGGCAGCCTTGGAGGTACTTTTGGATATGAGCAAACTGTACCTATATTAATTAATTTAGATACTTTATATCTTCTACAAACTTCAAACACATTATAAATAATTTTAGTATTATTTATGTACAATTTTATTCCATTATCTTTATTATATCCTATACCACCACAATCTGCTGCAAGATTAATCACTATAACATTCTCCAACCCAGAAAACATATAGCTTAATTGATTGTAGTCAAAATAACCTTCATTCCCTAAATCCATAGCATTCCCACTCCTACTCTTATGTCTACTTAAAGCATAAACATTAGCCCCAAGTTTTTTTAATTCGTTATATAAATTAGTACCTACAAATCCTGTACTGCCAAACACAATAATATCTCTATTTTTTACCATTGATCTCTTCTGGCTCATCTAATCCTCCTCATAAAAAATAGAAGTTATTACAACAAGATAATTTCCTGATGCCGTGCTACTTTGTATTGTATTAACATTTTGAATATTTTTATTTGCTTTAAACCAATCATTAATAGTAGTACTCATTAAATCATCTTCTGGTGAAGAGCCATCTACACTTTCTCTATAAATAAAAGTTTTTATTTTCATTTTAATCTCCTAAAAATTTTCGGGTTCATGTTTTACTCCCTCGATATAAAGTGATGGATTAAATTTATTGTCTGTCAACGATTCTTTTATTTTAAAAGTCATATTATTTTCAATAAAAATATATTTCAATGAATCTTTATCCCAACAATGTTTATGAGAATCAAGCCCACTACTCTTTCTATTGTAACTACCATATATTAATCTATAACAATGTTGATTCTTTTCATAAATACTGCCCATATTCCATACATGATGATTTAAAATCATAGTACAAATCCCATATATATCTGGGACCATCAATCGTAAAGTACCACCTATCTTTAATAAATCTATCCATCTTTTTAATGCATATTCAGCATCTTCTTTATACAAGTGTTCTAATACATGGAAACAAACTATTTCTTTTATAGAACCTTCTTTATATTTTTTAAGATGCATAATGTCATCAAACTCATCACAAATAATAATACGCTTTAATCTTTTATCTCTAACATAATAATCATCTAATTTTGTTACTAAGTTCTTATTTAAAAATATACCATCAACTGCTTGTGCAAGACGAGCTTCTACATGGTCCATATCTATGTTTTTATAACCTTTTAAATACACAGTCCCACAACCAAGGTGAAGCTTATTCATAGTATTGACACCTCTCCCACAACCTCTCCTCTATTATTTCTATATTTGTATTTTAAAAGATCTTTCCTGTACTTATGTAATTCCAACCAATGTTTATTCCACATATCTTTATCATCTGTTTGATTGGATGTTTTACTATCATCATGAATCAAAGTAACAGTAGCTATTCTTTTTTGAAAATAAGAAAGATACCCATTTTGATAAAACTTTCTCATACACTCTAAAGTAGCACCAGGATCAGTTGTATTAAAAGGCAATAAAGACTCAACTGCTTTCCTACTCAACACAGCCGTACATTCATTCCAAGTCAAACCAAACTTTAAAAAAGCTTGCAAAGCTATACCTTTATCTTGCTTATAATCTATTATACCGAAAGTTTCTGCTGCCCTTTGACCACCTATCCCATGAAATGTCCCATCCTCATGTCTTATCAAAGTCATACCATACACAGCTGAAATCCATTTTTGTTTTTCCATTAAGTTAATACAACTACTAAACCAACCTGTATCTAAATAATGGTCACTGGTGTTACAAAAAGCTATATAATCTCCATCAGCTATCTCAACACCTTTCCTCCAAGCATCCATCACACCTTTGTCTTTTTCTCTTATGTAATGAATATTTTGATAATAATTATTGATTGTTTGATCTGTTTCATCAGTAGAGCAATTATCTATTACAATATACTCTTTAAAGAAATTACCTTTTTGGGCTATGATAGAAGTCAAACACTTATCAATAAATCGTCCACCGTTGAAACTTGGTATTATTATACTAATTTTTTTCATAGCTTAATTCCGCACTTACCACACTTCTTAATGAGTACACTATCTTTTTCAAATGTAACATAATACTTCAAAGGAATTCTGCCGCACTTGGGACACCTGAAAACTATACAATTCTGTAGCTTCCTATCCTCAAAATCTTTTTTCTTTTTCTTCATCTTTCTTTCCATCTCAGTTTTTTATAAAACTGGTCAAATATTAAATTTTCTGTTTTGTTACATCTAAGACAATACCTAATAATGCCTCCTAATGGGTGCAAAGATTTATTGCTCCATTCGTGATAAATATTTGTCCAACATAAAATTCTTTGAATCATTTTCTTCCTCTAATATGTTCAACTCTATCTCTTCCATGTCTATCCCATTTCACTTTTTCTGTAAATAATATCTCTCCTCTATCATCAAACCAGCTTACAGTATGATATCGTTGGTGAATAATCTTTTCTCTTGGCTTTGCAACAGAAGGAAAAAAAGGTAATGCCATCAATGAAGCTGCTTTGAGTAAAGTTCTTCTTTTCATATCACTCCTAATGTTTTGAATACTTTTTCAAATTGCTTTTCCCATGTGTAGCAATTAAGACACCTTACCTGTCCAGCTTTTGCAATAACCAATCTCTCTTTCCTATTTTTAAACCTGCTGTAAAACACTGCCTTCTCTACCAATTCTTCTGGGCTACCATAAAATAACATTTCCTTATCTTCTTCAAACAACTCAGTCAAGAATGGTTCTCTTTCAGCTAAGTATAACCCACCCAAAACAGGCACTTCAAAATCCCTCAACCTTAATTGCTTCATTGCTTTGTTTCTATAATCAGCATTTTGTAATCCAGAAAATCCTAAGCACACTCTTGATTCTAATACTGTTCTTATTAATCTTTTATACGATACCTTCCCCATCAGTGTATAACTTACACCAGCATTAACCACGTTAAAAAATAAAGGTAATCTGTATCCATAAGGTTGCCCAATAAAACTTATATCAAAAGCAAACTTTGGCATATTCCTTTTGTCTACTCTATAAAACTGAGGATTGATACCATAAGGAGTTTGTATTACTTTTGCATTGATACTTTTATAATTATCTACAGCAGCAATATTAGTAGTCCAATTTAAGTCAAAGAAAGGTGCTGTCATTATATTACCACGTTCAAAAGTATGAACATCATTACACCCAAAATTGACTATTGGGATTTGCCAATTCTTTATCTCCTGTATATACTGAACATCAATAACAGGATCAGAAAGATACGACACAATAGCATCTAACTTTTTTTCTTTGTGAGCTTCAGAAATTTTACATAAAAGTTTTTCATTCATTTCCTTCTTTTTAGAAGAAACCCAATCCATAGAATATTGATTATATTTTTCCGCCTTCCAATCCCAATGTGTCACTGAATGTCCCATATCTACTAAAGAATCAATCAGATTTGCTTTTTCCCAATTAAATACGCCAATGGCAACAAATAAATTCAATTTTCTCATTTAATAACCCTCATTTCTAAAGTAATCATTTTATTAAAAACTATTATCCATTTTTCTCTGCTATAATTTGTTTTACTATGACATGAAGAACACAAAGTAACTAAATTATTTGGGTCATTATTCTGTTTATCATAATCAATATGGTGCACGGAGAGTTTCTTATCAATTTGTTTTGTAGGACACAGTCGACACTTATAACTATCTCTTTTTCTAATTAATTCTTTTAATTCATTATCAAAGTCAAAAGAATAAGGTAATTTAGAAATACCTCCTTGCCAATTAGGATTATTCTTACCATGAACGCTTCTATTTCTTAAAATACTTTTTGATATATTCTCTGAATGCTCTTTAGTAAATTTTCTACCTTTCAAAGCAAGACTTATCTTTTTCTTATGGCTTAATGAAAAAATTCTACCTTTTAAAGCTTCAGAATTCTTTCTATTATGCTCTTTAGTTTTAGGTATACCTAACAAATGATGTGGTTTATCCTTATAAAAATTAGAAATTCCAACACCAATTTTTTTCTTTGTTTCTTCAGAAGCTTTTTTACCTTTACGAGCCTTCCTAATTTTACTTTTTGTCTCTATAGAATGATTCTTTCCATACATAGGATTATTTTTTCCTGACATATTGTAAGAATTCTTTCCTCTACGATTATGCCCATTAATATAGATATTTCTTTCTTTAACTATTTCATCACAACCACATTTACATTGCTTCATTTTCTATTTTCCTCAAATAATCTATTATAAATTTTTGAAGGAGCATTACTACCACCATCTACTGCTAAATAAAGACCAAGACGTAACGAGCCTTCAATCCTTCTATCAATTGCTAATGCTTGCTTCTCTGTTTCAACTCTACCTGATTCAATATATGACTTTACTCTATTTATAAAAAAATTTTTATTATTATAGCAATGATCTATATCAACAACAAATTGTCTAAAACTTTTAGGATAGTCTTCTGGCATATATATTAATGTCAACAACAATGGAGAATCAGTTATAGCATACTCAACTTTATCTTCTAATCTTTTTAATTTTCTATTTTGATTTGCAAAAATATATAGTTGATCCTTTAATGCATCTAAATTATTTTCCCAAACTATTTCTTTAGCAAACTCATTTACTAATTCTACTGACATATGTTTACTTTTCATTATATGAAATAACCCAGCTGCTGCTGTACTCTTACCACAACCAGGACCACCAAATAAATTTATTACTTTCACCCTGTTTCTTCCTTTCCTATACTCAAACTTGTTTTTGTTACATTTGCACCACAACTACCGCACCTAATCGGTTCATCAGAAGAAGGATGAGTACCATCTAAAAGTAAAAAATTATTAGGATCCATAAGAGTATTCCTATGTAATTCTACTAAAGCATAGAAAGCTATTTTACCACAAGCAAAAATCCCTTTGTCGTGCATAAGTGGTCTTTTCATTCTTTCTCAATAGTTAAACACACAGGCATGATTCTACCTTTGTGGATTGGGTTATCTGTAACATACAAATCATGTACTGCAGTTTGATCTAACTTCATTAAATCATTTCTATCTATCCCTTGATAACCAAGTAAAGTATCAAAAGAAATATTCATTTCATTTACCCAATCTAAATAAATATCAGTAGTCAAAATAACAGTACCACCTTTTCTTGTTACTCTCAAAGCTTCACTTATTACTTTTCTTCTTATCGGATATTCAGCAAGAACCTCACTCCCTGTTTTAACTTTACCTGTATGATTATTAAATATCATATTAGTAGGCACATGTTCTAATACACTCACTAACAACGCTACATCAAACTGTTCATCTTTAAAACTTAAATCAGTACAATCATTCCGTACCACTTTCATATTTATATTTTGGGAAGCTTCTCTCATATCTCCCCAACTCTTCTCATCATAATTATCTACACAGGTAACTTTGTACATATCATTTGATATTAGAAATTTAGAGAAGGCAGCATCTCCTGCACCTATGTCTATTATCTCTGCACACCTATGAGTCTTTTCTTTAATAAGTTCATAGACAAAAGGATATTCCCAAAGCCTTGTGTTATCTGTTCTCAACTTTGGCTGTTGGCTCATCTTATGAATCAATGGAGCATGTCTTAAACACCATGTTCTTGATGGTAAGTAATGTTGTATTTTACTCATGAAAAGTTTTTAACCTTGCAACAGCATCTTTCAATTCACCAATGTAAGTCCATTGCTTATCATCAATATTTTTCTTGTCTGCTAATGATTCAATAGCACCACTATTCTGATATACTGTATATAAAGTCCAACCAGAAAGTGACAGTATTATAGTAATAACCATACCCAGTAACATCACAAACATTTTATCTTTAAACTTTTGAAAGGCATCGTGCATTTTTGAAATCCTCCTCTATCTGATCTCTCTCTTGTATTAATTGCTTTGTCGTTAAATAGGGAGTGTGTACAGTAGACTCATATTCCCCTGCTTTTCCTTTATAAAATTTTGGAATACCTTTATCCCATTCTAATTCATATTTACTTTTATCATCCCATATTCTTGTGTCAGGGAAAGGCTGATACAAAGATATATCAAAATCATCAGGTTCCGCTTTCATAAGCCATTCCTTTGTATCTCCTATACTCTCATAAGATTCTCCAGGAAGACCCAACATTAAAAACACCTTTGTTCTTATACCGTATCGCTTAAGCATCTTAGTAGCATTTAATGCTTTCTCACTATTAAAACCTTTTCCTATCTTTTTTAAGACACGATCATTGCCAGATTCTATTCCTATTCCAACTTCTTTACAGCCTGTCTGTTCTAAAGTCTGACACATATCTTTATTAACAAAATTTACATGTGTAAAGCATCGGTAAATAATATCTCTACTTAACATATACAAAGCTATATCTGCCAATCTATCTTTCTTCATTGTAAAAATATCATCAAAGAACATCAAAGATTGATAACCCAACTTATATATTTCATCTATTTCTTTACGAACTCTACCAACATTAGCAAGTCTAAGTTTTTTATTATTTCCATCCACACAAAAAGCACAAGCAAAAGGACAACCTCTCGAAGTAATAATAGTAGTGGTGTTACGTCCATCTATTTTATATTCATATCCATTAATCAAATCTCTTGCTGGAAAATGTACTTTGTTAATATCAAATATTGAAAATTTTAAACATATCCCTTTATAATTAGACAATACAGAATATAGAATTTGATCAATTCCATTTTCTGCTTCTCCATAAACTACCCCATTAAATAAATTTACATCTTCAATAGTTAAACTCTCAACACCACAACCACCTATCACTGTCCTCTTATCTTTACAATAATCTATAACAAACTCTTTCGCTATTCCTATTTGAGGAGATGTTACTGTAATAAAAACTATATCTTCTTTGGGTACTTCAAACGATCTTCCTGCAAAGTCATACCATACTGGTTCATGTCCTTCTTTTCTTAAAGCAGATGCTATATAAAGTATTCCCAATGGAGGAAAAACTTTATCATCAATTAAAAATGGAGAAGGCAAATTTACACAGGCTACTTTCATAATCATCCTTTAAAATATCTTTTTGAATCCCAAAAAACATAACCAACCCATAAGAAAGGTATCAAATCTATAAGCATTAAATACCAAGTATAAGGTGTTCCTGCAGCTGCGCAAACAAAAATTATGGGAAAATACATTATTGATCCTCCTTTGCTTTCCAATCACAAATATCTTCAATCATTACTCTAAACCGATGTTGAGCTAAATGATTATTCATTACACAATTATAAGTTCTATCAGCCAAACTATTTATCAAATGGGGGTTGCCAAAATAATATTCTAACTTATTAATCAAATCATCAAAGTCAACCCAACTTACAATTTCATCTTCATTAAATAATTCTTGTAAGTCGTCACTATATTTTGTAAACACAGCACACCCGCAAGCACCTGCTTCAAACACCCTCTGAGACACACCAGATGTTCCCTGAGCAGCATTGATAACTATCTTTGACCTATTTAATAGGCCTGAATAAGCATGCCCATATACTCCTTGTTTAAAACAAAGTTTCCTATCTTTGAAATGATATTTAATTGTATTCATCATTTTAAGCCTATACTCATTGAAGTTTCCTATGAAGCAAATGTCTATATCTCTAACTGGATTTATATTATTAAAAAACATATCTTGACCTGTCCAGCTTGGCATCCATTTGACCTCTTTACACCCAAGATGTTTAAAGGCATTTATCGCATCTCCATCAAAAGTGTAAACAATATCATAGCAATGTCCGACTTTGTTTATAAGTCTTGCATAATTTGGATACTGAAGAATATCATCTGGGAAATATAATACTCTTGGTTGGGAACATATCTGTATACTCTCAGGATTCAACATCTCTCCTTTAAATACAATAGTAGCATCATATTCTTTGGATAAATTATTTCTATAAGATTCAGAATATCTAAGATCGGTTATTGTTAAATCTATGTCTAATTTTTTTCCTTCCTCAGTGGCTAACCAATTTACAATTCTACATTCATTGCCATGAGGATAATTTGATTTAGCTGGAGCGATTAAATTTATTTTCATTTGTCCCTAAATATTTAATAGTAAAATATCTTAGAATCAAAACACTAACAAAACTAATCAATGTTAACTGTAACAATACTTTTATAAAAGTCATAATTTTAAATAATTATTAATCTGTTCCATTACCATATCAACTGTAATATTTTGCATACATTTATTATCTTTACAATCACCAAACCTTTGGGTATACAAACAAGGACTACATTCTAATTTTTCATCTCTCAATACAACCCCATCTGCTCTCCATGCTTTATTTTTAGAAGGTAGTGTTGGTCCGAATAATTGTATCACTGGTGTATCTACTGCTGCTGCTATATGCATTGGTCCTGAGTCGGTACTTATCATTAAATCACATTGGGATATAAGATAAGCTACCTCTGTTATAGGCTTTTGATAATATCCCAAATGGGAAGAAGGAGATAAAATATCTATACCTCCTCCATAAAATTTATTTGTTATATGTATTTTATCTTCTTCTTCCCATTTACCAAATATAAAATGAGTATTAACTGTACCATCTAACCTTCTTATTAATTCAGCCCAATTATCATTACTCCATCTTTTTTTCTTCCACCATACTTCAGGTCTTGAGCCAATATGGAAACAAATATTTTTCTCAGTGGATATAAATTTATTTTCAAATTTTGTAACAGGGCAGTACATCATTGGTGGCTGGTTTCTTTCAGGATGGTTATTATAATAACCTAACTTCTTTGCTACTGAGAAATACATTTCTACTTCATGTACTCCTTGTTTAAAATACTTAAAAGGATTATTATTTTCTTCTGTCACCTTCCAATCCAGCTTGGGCAGTACTCTATCCCCTTCACCCCATATGTAAAAGGCTTCATCATATTTTTTATCAGAAGAATAAAATCCTAAATCAAACCAAGCATTTATGATATCTGTAATTGGCTCATATCTTAAATCATCTTTTGGTACATCTAATAGTATGTCTACATGGTAGCCCATCTTTTGTAGGCCAATAATTGTGGGGGATAATTGGATAAAATTACCAATACCGTTTTTAAAACTAAGTACTATATTTTTCATCAATCCTTTATAAAATTTTCCAACTCGTATAAGAGGTGTGTTGGGTTTTGATCATAGTCTTCTTCTAAATAATCTAAATTACTTTTTAAATCATTTTTACACAAACAATTATAAAATATTTCCCCACACTCTCTGCAATAAAATCTACTATCTGGCATAGTTTACCTCTTCTTTTTATTATACTGCTTTATCTTTATAAGGACTTTGCCATACAAAGACTCAGCTAACTCTATAAAATTAGCCTCACTCTTTAAACACACATCATACTGTTCTGGGCTTTCATCATCTTCCCAATGCTTATCAAAATGAAAACAAACATGAAGCAACTCGTGCAATAGTACTTTCTGAAAATGAATCTCATCGTTTTGCGAATCACCATACACCCACACAACAGCTTTGCCTCTATAAAAATAAGAAACTCCATCATGATTATTTTCTGTATGGAACACCTCATCATTAGATAATTTCCATGTCTTTTTGACATATCTATTAGCTTTAGAAAGAGGCTCTTTCAAAAAGAATCTAATCACACTTCCTGTACGATCATCTGTTATTGAGAATATCATCTTTATGCCACAAACAATAATTTTTAATGTTAATAGTTATTAAAGGAATCACAACCAACAACAGCCCATAAACTTCTTTATCAACAGCTACATATATCCACCCAAATGCTGCAGCTACATTAAATATAAAACCTAATTTCTTTTTATATCCTATGCACCACCCACCACACAGTTCTAAAAATCCAGCTATCCAATCCATTATTGAACAATCTTAAAAATAATATAACAAAAAATAATCCACCCAACACTAAGTATTTCTAATCCAGAAAATGTCTCTAAAAAGCTCATAATAATCTTGAAATCAATAATGCAGTACCTGTGCCAGATACAGCACCACAAGAATAAATTATTTTATCTTTTAAATTACTATTTGACATTGAATTCACATTAAAAGCCCATGTCAAAGATATACAAAAACTTGTGACTAAACTTAAAAAATATTTATCATGGGCAATGAACCATGTGCTTAAAGTAATGAGCATTACTAATAAATAGGATTTAAAAAATATCACTCAGTAACTCCTATAAGTGCACACTTGCAGCACTTTCCTTCTGGGCTTGTATATTTATTTATCAACATGCCATCCCACTCAAGACAAAAATGCCAACCTTCTCTTATCTCTTTATTTGTTAAAGTTACATTCTCATCAAATCGTAATTCTTTATATCTTTCTTTTGTCATATAACTACTTTCTCTATGCTATCAATATCACCATTACTACCATTAAGAACTACATAACCTGTTTCAAGAGGATCATACATCGCCTGTTCTGAATAAGTAGATACACCTATAAGGTTTGTTTTCATAAAAGACCCTGTGTTGCAATACCACCTATCATCTTCTGGTATAATTTTAGAAACACCATGTCTCTTAGAATAAACACTTTGTAATTTCTTTTCATCAGATACAATGTAAAGTCTTGACTTTGGACTAACTACTCTCAACCCATGAGTGTGTCCCATAAACATAGCCAAACAATCCGCTGCTTTGTTTTTTAATTTTCTTTTTAAAGACTCATCCATATTTGCTTCTCTTCTAATTATATCACCAGCACTTGATTTGATGGTCCCAGCACCATGACAACAATAAATCTTATATAATATTTTATTGCTTTTATTCTTTTCTCTTAATGTAATAACCGAAGCAAAGGTAGCATAATTAATCTCAAGTTTTTTACACATAGTTCTAACCTTTGAACCATATATCCTGCTTAATCCAAAGTCATGGTTGCCTTCGTGTGCAGCAATAATTTTTCCTTTAATTGGCTTTATAGTTTCGTAGACATTTTCATATTGATTTTCAGGTAAGAGTAATTGAGGGTCTGCTACATCTAAATCAAAAAACTTATGGTTGCTTGGTCTTCCTTCAACCCAATCTCCTATACCAACCATATAAGCATTCTCTTGTTTTTTAACTGTGTCAACTGCCTCATCGAATGCTTTCTTATTATGAGCTAACGTGCCTCTGTGTATATCTCCAAAAAAATAAATCTTGTGCTTATCAGGTACGTTATAACTTATTAATTGCATTAATTATATCCTCTCTGTAGATTAGCATGCTTTTCTTTACAAGCATGACAACGATAAGCTTCTTCCACCTCTGCTCTTAATTTAATACCACAGGCATGACACCTTTTCTCCTTCTTATACTTTTTGTTTTCTTTTCTTTTAATTTCAAGATGATAATCACACATCATACTTTTTTCAGACGAAACAGGATTAGGACAATATCTGCACAAACCCAATACTTGTTGTCTTAATGCATATCGTTCTGTCCATATTCTTCTTTTAGACCAATGTGACTTTATCTTTGACTGTAATTCTTTCTCAGCCAAATCTAAAGCCATCTCTTTAGTTATTCTCATTCACCTACAATAGCATCTACTAATGCTTTACCATTGGTCTTCCATGACCATTCATTTCTCATTTTTAAAGTATTCTTTTTCATTTCTAATATCGTCTCTGGGCTATCTTCAAACCAGTTAAAAGCCCAAGCAAGAGCATGCTCCAATCTATCCCTATCTAATGTGTATCCTGTCTTTTCATTTATGACAAATTCATTCATTGGTGCTTCATCTACTGTCAATATGGGGATGCCACACCCTATCGCTTCCAAAAATGACAAGCCCAATCCTTCAACCTTTGAAGGCAGCACACAACAATCAGAGCACTGATAAAGAGTAAGAATTTCGCTGCGATTAAGATTTTGCCTACCGACGATAACATGACCTAAATTATAATTTACAGGTTTCTGATTATTAGATAACAATGAATGCACATACAATAGTGATCTTGGAGCTAACTCACCTTGTTCTGTAACATCTATCCTGTTCTTATTTAAAAAACCTTTTAGTGTCGGCACTTTACCAGACAAATCATTATCAGTATCTTTGCCAACAGGATGAAAATATTTTATTGGCTTAGTATCTAACAAAAGTTCTTGTGAAGGTTTGAATATCTCTTCATCAAACCCCCACTTAACATATACTGCTTGATCAAAATCTTCAAAAAAGGAATAACATTTTTGAGTAGGACAAATTATCCTATCAAAAATTCTAAATTTCTTTGAAGTAACATTCTCCCACATGGGTATGTTTATTAAAGTAGTATGTTCCATCAATGGCTCTAATGGATCTACATCTTCTTTTGTATCAAACCCAAGAAAAACACACCTTTCAATATTATTTCTTCCCACCCAATATTTTACAAGATCAGCTGGAATACCTTCACTTGGATAGTATTCTAAGTTTGGAACATTAAATTCAGGTTCACGAGTATAATTATTTCTCGCCAATACAAATACAGAATGCCCATACTTAATGAGCTGTTTCCGTATGTCCAATACTGTGTAACCATAACCACCTTTTTGAAACGGAGCAACTATTCCAATATTCACTTAGTTTCCTTTTTCTTAGATTCTTTTGAATCCTTCTTCCTACCTTTACTCCAATCTATCTTATCAAAATTTTCATTAAATTCCTTTGTCTTATACCGATTACCCTTGCACAAAAGGTTTTCCCCTCTAATTGCCATACCTTACTCTCCTCTTTAATCTTTTAGAATCTTTCTTTTGCTCTTTTGTATCTGGAACACTTTCATCTATTTCAGGAACTTCTTTTTTTTCTTCAGCTTTAGCAACCATCTTATTAGCAGGTGCTTTCATTTCTTTTTGAGGTTTATTACAACCATCGACAATATCAAATGATCCAGGATAATCCCTCATTACTTCATCAGCCTTTTCTTTAGTGTATTCCTTTTCAGTACCTATCTGGTGTCCATCAAAAGCCTTTTTGTATCCTGGTGCTCCTTTGTAAACTAATATCATATTCTTTCCTCCTCTGTTAAATTAAAATATTCGCTCTTACTTAAATTTTTAAATTTCTTAAAGCCTTTGGCAGTTTGCCATTCTCGCTTCTTTTTATTTTTATCCCACCTTTCTTCTCTTGTATATCTTTGACAAGATGGTTTATCTTTATTTCTACCATACTTCTTTGTTCCACTTTTACCTTTCTTATGGATAGGCACTTACACAACCTCCATTTCTTTATTATAGGGTTTCTTCCCTTTATTTACTATATCTAAAGCATCATTCAATATTTCTGGGCTCAAAAATTCTTTAGTCAAATCACCTGCTTTCTTATCTTTATCTCTTTTTTCAATTGCCTCTTTTAAAAGTTTAATGTTGTGTAAAGTTGCTGGACAACCTTCTCCTGTCTTTTTATTTGTCTTCCATTCCAGCACTCTTCTAAAACACCTCAATGCTTCATCTAATTCACCAAGTTGGCTAAAGTTTACCGCCATACCTTCCCACGGATACCAGCTATACACCCTTGCCATAAGAAAGTATGTAGTATCTGGCAAAGGTAATTGCGAAGCTATATACCACCAATGATTTGATTCATGAAGTTTATTCAAATTCTTTTTTGCTAAAGCAAGGTAATGATAAAGTTCAGCCCTATCCCACCTATTTCTTAATCCTTTATAACCCCACTCAACCATCTCTTTATACTTCTTGACTTTATATAATGAATTCATAGCTGATATACAAATCTGTGCAGCAATATCTGGATCGTGTTGATCTGATAATTTAAAAGATTTTTTATAATGCTTAATAGCTTTAGTTACATCATTTGCTTCATCTAAACTATCAGCATAATAAAAATTATCTCTAACATCCTTTGGCTTTTCACTTACTGACTTACCAAGCTTTCTTACATTCATATCAGTACGCATTCCAGTACGCATTTGTTTTCTTTTCTCAGGCATATTGTGAATAAAGAAAACCTCTGGGAGTCTACATATTATTTTTTTCTCATTATCAAAAAGATAATTATGTACTTTCCTATGAAACTTTACGTGCCCAGTATTTTTAAAAAATATTGGTCGTCTGAATATCACATCTGGTATATCATTATCATCTACATCAATTTCTATATTAGGAGAAAAAACATTTGCTTCAGTAGGATTTATCTTTAGAAGTTCTTGTATAACTTCTCTTCCATCATACTTCCCAGGATTATTAGCTGTTGTACGCATCACTTCGTGGCCATCAGGAAACATTATCCAAGCATCTTTATCAGCTTTCTCTATTAAAGCATTCCTGTGTTTACTAAAATCTTCATCCCAATCAAAGAATGAAACTTCATCAGTATATTTCCTAACTATCTCCTCTGTATTATCTTTTGTGTTGTTATCTATTCCAACGATCAACCTATCATATAAAGGTTTGCCATCATCCCAATGGAATGCTTTTATTGCTTGTTCAATAGTTTCTGCCTCATCTTTTAAAATAAACATGAGGATAAACTTTGCTGGAATAGGACCATCTGTACCAATCTGTGACATTAATTACTCCCAATAAAAAAGGGAGTATACAAAATTCTCATTTGATTGAAAATATGTATCTCCCTTTTAGTTAAAATAAAAACCTCCGAAGATTTTAAATTACTGTCTGTCCCACCAAACTAACATAACTGACTTAGCAGAAGTATCAGTATTGGCAATTTGCATCCTTGTTGACCCAACTACAAAAGTTACAGAAGCAAGGTTCATATTCTGAGAGCCAGCAGCAGTATCTCCAAATACCATACAAGCTAAAGGTGCGTCACTTGCAGGACTAAGACCTGAGATAGCAGAAGAACCGTTACCCCCAGCAGACGCAAACCCAGTTACAAGTTCAAACCGAAGTTTCCCTGCCACCATATCAGATAATTCTTTAATTGCTCCGACTGTTGGATTTGGCATATTATATTTCCTCCTAAATTTCCTTTATTGTTTCTTGAAAATAGGAAATTAAGGTTTATCCTTAAATTACTCCCTTTGGATGTATCATTTATTTTTAAGCCACGTTAGTAGCTTCAGAAACTATTTCCTCACTTGTTAAGTAGTTAGCCTGAAAGTCAGCTCTCATTGTTGCCCAAACCTCAACAGTGTCGGTTCTTGGAATCTTAGCACTTTCAACTGTCATTGCTCTCTTAGAACCAAAAGAGAATCCAGGTTTCCAAACCAACTGGACAGAAGTATCATTGTAAGCTGAACTTGCTCCACCAGATACACCAGTTGTGGTTTTTAAATCCTGTCTTTCTTGTTCAGATACTATAATAGGAATGCCATTAAACCTTGCAAGTTCCCCTCTTTGTACGATTGCAGCAGGACCAAATAAATCTATGGTCTGTACTTTGGTTACGTGTAAGAAAGCATCAAAGTAACCATTAGGAGAAGTAACCCAAGCAAGACTTCTTGGATTGATTCCGTATTTGCCCATGTTTCTCTGAACTGTAATCATTCCACCGAAGGTAGCTGCTCCACCAGCATTCAATCTGGTATTGCCATTATCGGTGATATACTGTCTCCAACCATCCCACATTTTGGTTGGTGACTCTTCATCAATAGTTCTGGCGTGCATATCAGTGTTGTCCATTGTACCAGCAGTATCGCCATTGATGATTGTATCTTCAACACCTCTTGCTAATGCTTCAGCAATATTCACTTTCAAATTAGGAAGAACAGGAATTATAGAATCCTCTTCTAATTCTACATCAAACAATGTAGCAGCAACTAATTTCTCAGGAGTGAAAGTTACGTTCCTGGTAGTTCTTGTACTTGCTCTAAACTTATTAGGAGTATCGCTTGCAGCAGCAGTCGTCCTAAATGCTTTAAGATCAGAACTGGTTCCTGGGACTTTCCAAGAAGTCATCTTCTGTGGAATGGTAAACTTAGGATGCAAGTTACCAACAACCATGGCAAGATGGAAAATCTCAATCAAGTCAGAACTAAACCCAGTTGGAATCCATTCAAACCCTGCACTACCTGAATCAATAGACATTGCTTTCATAAGACCTTCAGTATCTTTCATAAAATCCTGATAGGTTTTTAACCTATGAACAACATCCTGAAACTTAACTCCGTGTCTCCCAGCAATAAGTGTACCCAATATGTAAATATCAGATGCCCTACTCTGAATAGATTTTAAAGCTACACTACACTCACCAGAATCGGTAAGCAATTCATCAAAAGACATATCTTTCTGTTCGTGACGAGTAAAGACATCCTTAGATTCGTATCCTATCCCTCTGTCTTCTTTTGAATCTCCTTCTATAATAGTTCTTTTAACTATATCAGCCTTTTCTTTGTTAATGGTTTCAAGCAATGTAGACATATCTGCCTTCATCTTGTCCATTTCCTCTTTCTTTTCAGAAAGGTCTTTGGCACTTTCCTGTTGGATTTTTACCTGCTCGGTAAAACCTGCAAGTGTTTTAGTTAAGTCTTCAAGCTTTTCAGCACTTGTTTTCTTAACCTCTACTTCCTCTTCTTTCTTCTTTTCATCAGCCATAAGAAATTCCTCCTAATTGTTGGCTATGCTCATAATATCATTAGCTGCTTCAGCAACTTTAGAAATCAACTCATCGTCTATTAAATCATCATCTTCTTCGATGTCTAATTCTTTTTTTGGTTTTGCTCTATTTCTATTTCTCCTTCTCTCTGCTTCTGTATGAAATGGTTTTTCATCGTCTTCTAACTCTTCACTATCTTCCTCTGATGGCTTTGGTGATTGGATATCTAACACTGCCTTGACTGCACCAATAGCCCCCTCCATTGCTTCCACTGCAGTAGATAATGCCTTTCTATTCTTACCGCTAATAACCCTACCTGCTTTTAATTCATCAATCTCTTTTTCCGCAGATTTTAAAAGTTCATAAAATACACTGGCATCTCTTTCTTCAACAATTTCTTTCTTATCCTCTTCATTAGTATCTTTAGTAAATAATTTTTCTAATTTTTTCTCTTCTTCTTTTGAAAGACCTTCCATTTCACAATCAGGCTTTCCACAGCTACAACCATCTTTCTCAATATCTTCTTTTAAATCTTTCATTGATAATGCTATTTTAATATCTTTTACATCTTTTCGAAGAACATCAAAATTATCTTTCAATCCTTCAACAAAATCATTTTCATAAATCAAATCAGTTCCAAATTCAAATGCTTTTGATACACTAAATAATGCTCTCCTGTTTGCTGGGATACTTACTACAGATACTTCCAGCAATTCAACCTCTGCTATCTTTCTAATATCTTTACCAGCCTGTTTGATCATATCAGACTTTAATATTTTAAAACCAAATGAAAATGCTTTGAACAGACCTTCTTTAATTTTTGTTCTCAACTCCTGTTCTGTTTCGCTAATAAAAGCCTTTACCCACAAACCCTTTTCTCTAATCTCAGATTCAACTATCTTGCCAACCACATCCCTGCCTTTTATTCCCATACCATGATTGAACATAAGAACAGGATTCTGCATAAATGCTTTTAATGTTTTCTTAAAGGCTGTTGGTTCTACAATGTCATCTACACGATCAATATCCTTTGTGCTGGCAAAGCCTTCTATAAACAAATCATCACTATCTGACTTTATTGTTTTTAATTCAGCATGACATACGATATCAGGAGTAGTTATTTCTTTCTTACTATCCTTTTTCATTTTAATTCCTTTTTCCATATTGTGACCTCTTATATTTTAGCCCAATAAAAAACCCCAAAACCATTAGGCAAGTCCTGCCTTTTGACTTTGAGGTTTTCCTCTAAAATCCCAGTGTTAATTAATTATAATATAAAATGCCAAAAATAAAAATACTTTTTACAGTATTTTATAAAACTTATCAACCAATTCTTTATCCAGTTTTCTACTTTTTATCATAATCCTTTTTATTGTATTGATGACAAACCTGTCATGTTTCTTATTATCAGGATCATGCATCTTCTCATCTTGCTTTCTTAACTGTTCATCTAAATGAAAAAATTCCATTACCGCTCCGTTGAATTTACATACGACATTAATAAAGCTAACTGTCTTTTGTTTGTTAAATTAAGAAAGCCATCCCAACTCTCCCCGATTAAAACTTCTTTACCAATACGTCTGCCATTAAATGTTACAGATGCTATCTCATGCATTGTTTTTATTTTTGGAACTAATGTAAGTATATCAGCTTTATCTGCCCCTGCCTCAAACAGCCTATCAGATAATACTGATTTAAGATGCATGAACTTTTGAAAGATATCATCTTGAATTTCAAAACCATATCTTGCCCAAGCGTAACTGCCAAAGCCTTGTGCTCTTAATCCTATGGTTCTTATTCTTGTCCTTTGATATAACCTTAAATTCCTTGCTAATATTTCTTTACCAAAATTACTATCTTCAAACTCATCTATCAACCCAAAATAATTATGCTCAACTACTCTTTTACCATTCATTAGTACTCTAAATATTCTTTCCATTCCTAATACTACTCTATTCTCTAATAAAGGATCAATGGAGTTACCTTCATCATCCGTAGCCTCAACTACATACTGTAAAAAGTTTCTCCCCTGTACTACAAACTGTTGCTTCACATTTGTTATCTCTCTCTTCTTTAATAACCTTTTTATTATTCGTTCAGTTGGGAATGCTGCCATTACTGCTCTTGGATTTATATTCGTACCAAAAAATCTTTTCCATGATCTTGATATT
>MPMD02284159.1_pt1 | contig 102275 bp, 90 predicted proteins | sample 1617291 | NCBI WGS metagenome assembly MPMD02 (sample SAMN05944810, study PRJNA350692) | marine metagenome | biome: marine; feature: ODZ; material: water; isolation source: 120 m water sample filtered on 30 um supor filter | place: Pacific Ocean | collected 2012-04-09 | depth 120m m | reverse complement strand
GTAAGGGTCCCAAGAGCCGGATGTTTGTCAGCGTTGAGCCGAACGCCTGATACTATCCGCCCGGCACGATTCTGGAAAAACCCCGCTCGTGCGGGGTTTTTTGTGGGTTGTTGGGTGAGGTTGAGAGTGCTGCAATGAAATTTGTCGATGAAGCCATCATCAAGGTTCAGGCCGGCAACGGCGGTCCGGGCTGTTCGAGCTTTCGGCGGGAAAAATATATTCCCCGTGGTGGTCCGGACGGCGGAGATGGTGGTCGTGGTGGTAGTGTCTGGTTGGTGGCCGATGAGAACATCAATACGCTGGCAGATTTCCAGACCAAAAGACGTTTTCGTGCCGGTCCTGGCGTTGGTGGTGCCGGGAAGGACCGCACCGGTGCTAGTGGCGGGGATATTGAAGTGCTTGTGCCTTGCGGTACGCGGGTCATTGCTGACGAGACCAGTGAATTAATGGGTGATCTGATCAAGCATACAGAACGGCTTATCGTGGCGGTCGGTGGAGACGGTGGTAAGGGTAATACGCGTTTCAAGAGCAGCACCAACCGTGCACCGCGTCAGTCGACACCGGGCACTCCCGGTGAGATCAGGGATCTGCGGCTTGAATTGACCGTGCTGGCCGATGTTGGTTTGCTGGGCATGCCCAATGCCGGTAAGTCGACCCTGATTCGTAGTGTCTCGGCAGCCAGGCCGAAGGTCGCCGATTACCCGTTTACGACCTTGTATCCAAATCTTGGTGTTGTTGCCGTTGAAGCACATCGTAGTTTTGTGATGGCCGATATCCCCGGTCTGATCGAGGGTGCTGCTGATGGTGCGGGACTCGGCATCAGGTTTTTAAAGCATCTTAGTCGTACCCACCTGCTGCTGCACCTGATCGATGTTGCCCCGCTTGATGACGAGATCGACCCGGTAGCGGAAGCGCGCAAGATTATCGCTGAACTTGAGCACTTTAGTCCCGAGTTGCTGAACAGGGAACGCTGGATCATCTTAAATAAGATTGATCTGATAAGTGAAGCTGAGGTTGAGGCCCTGCGGGTGCGGGTTGTCGAGGAGCTTGCCTGGCATGGACCGTTGTATTTAATCAGCGCATTGGCGGGGAAAGGTACGCGGCGGTTGGCTGGCGATATTATGACGAGGCTGGAAGAAATCAAGGAATAGCGGGGCGCTGTTGCTTGGGTGTTGGGCTTTCCCTGGCGGTATTTTGTGTCCGGATACCCTTCTGAAACGCAGCAGGAGCGGCTTTAAGGTTTCCAAAGGATATCCGGACACAAAATACCTGAGCTATATAGGGGTTTGTGTTGTTGGAGAAAGAGTATGAAAATCAGGGTTATACCCAAGTTTGCTCGCGAGGTTTCTAGGGCGCAATAACTCAAGCACCAATTACGCCAGCACCAATTACGCCAGGGTAATCGGAAATACCGGGAAAAAAATGGGGTTGCCCCGGTTTGCGCTCAGGATTCGGCGCGCAGTCCCTTGATGGCTTTATTCAGGCGGCTCTTATGGCGTGCTGCCTTGTTGGCCTGAATCAGGCCCTTGCCGGCCATGCGATCAATTTCCGGTACAGCCTGCTTATATTGCTCACTCGCCAAATTGGCGTCGCCCGCATCAATGGCGGTTATGACTTTCTTGATAGCGGTGCGCATTCGCGACTTTAATGCGATGTTGTGCTGACGACGTACTTCGGCCTGTTTGGCGCGTTTGGCTGCTGACTTGATATTGGCCACTTTAAGTGAATTCCTTGTTTAACCGAATGCCGTTCAGGGAACGGTGGGAGGCGCGCATTTTCTGTGTTTGTCACGGCATTGTCAATACCGGAAACTTGCCAACTTGTTGATTTTAGGTGGAGAAAATTGGTGTCAGACACCAATTTCGGCTGGACTCCAATTCAATTTTAATTTCCAGCATCCGGAATTGGCGTCTGACACCAATTTCTTCCCAAATTACTCCGTTTTTCACTCGTTTTTCCGGTTAGACTCCGCAGCGATGGTCGAAAATCACCAGAATACGCCTGCAAAGTCTGCCCGGTTGCTTAAGTCGACCTCGGTCGTCAGTGGTATGACTCTTTTGTCCCGAATCCTCGGGCTGGTTCGGGATATTGTGTTTGCGCGTTTTTTTGGCGCCGGGATTGTTATGGACGCATTTTTTGTTGCGTTCAAGATCCCCAATATTTTTCGACGTTTTTTTGCCGAGGGGGCATTTTCGCAGGCTTTTGTACCGGTCTTTACCGAGTATGATGAGAAGCGTACGCCCGCTGAGGTCAAGGAGCTTGTGGACCGCGTAACCGGCACGCTTGGCCTGATCCTGCTGATCATGACGGTGGCCGGCGTAGTTGCAGCACCGGCGCTGATCAGCGTATTTGGGATGGGTTGGGTCTGGTCACCGGTACCGGAAGATGCTGACAAGTTTGCACTGGCCGTCGATATGCTGCGGCTAACCTTTCCTTACCTGTTTTTTGTTTCGCTTGTTGCGCTTGGTGGCGGTATTCTTAATACCTACCAACGCTTCGCTGCGCCGGCATTCGCACCGGTGCTGCTCAATATCATACTGATTTCTTTTGCCGCATTGATTGCACCTTATTATTCCCGCCCCGGTCTTGCACTGGCTGGCGGTGTGTTCGCTGCCGGGTTGGTGCAGTTGTTGTTCCTGTTGCCATTTCTCGGTCGGCTTAAGGTTTTGCCGCGACCCCGCTGGGGTGGTTCACACCCGGGTGTGCGCAAGATTGGCAGGTTGATGGTGCCGGCAATCTTTGGTTCTTCCGTCGCGCAGATCAATATTTTATTTGATACGCTGATTGCTTCTTTCCTGGTGACCGGAAGTATCAGCTGGTTGTATTACTCTGACCGGCTGATGGAATTCCCGCTGGGCGTGTTCGGTATTGCTTTGGCTACCGTGATTCTGCCCAATTTATCCCGCCACCATGCTGCTGAATCGCCGCAGGCATTTTCGGCCATGCTTGACTGGGCCATGCGCCTGACCGTGCTGATCGCGCTGCCGGCAACCATTGGTCTGTTCATGTTATCCGGTCCGGTGTTGACTACTATTTTTTATGGCGGACAGTTCGATGTTGAGGATGTCAGTATGGCCGTACCAAGCCTGATGGCCTATTCAATCGGATTGACCGGGTTTATTTTTGTCAAAGTGCTGGCACCCGGTTTTTTTGCGCGGCAGGATACCCGCACCCCGGTAAGGATTGGCATCATCGCACTCATCATCAATATGGTGCTGAATATCCTGATTGTCGTGCCGTGGGTAAGCGGCGGCTGGGCGGCACCTCACGCCGGCCTGGCCATCGCAACATCAGCTTCGGCATTTATCAATGCAGGTTTGTTGTGGCGTCAGTTGCATAAAGTCGGTGTCTGGCGTCCGCAGCCTGGCTGGCGCCGTTTCCTGCTGCAGGTAGCAGTGGCCTGTGGGGTCATGGCCATTATGCTCGACAGGTTTGTGGCGCCGCTCGCCAGCTGGATTGAAGCGCTCACCTGGACTCGTTGCCTGTGGCTGACGCTGGCGGTTATCGGTGGTAGTGGCATTTATGCCGCGACATTGCTTGCCGTCGGATTGCGCCCGGCGGCACTGCGTATGACAACGCCCGATGCGCCCGTATAATTGTTTGCCTTCATGCGCTCTGAGACATTGATTGAAGACTCACCTGGATGCTGCACTCCATGCAATTAATTCGTCGACCAGGTACAAATCCGAGTGGCCTTGCCGGCGGCAGTGTCTGCACGATCGGCACGTTTGACGGTATCCATCTCGGTCATCGCCGGATTCTCGGGCAGGTCCTCAAGGTGGCTGCAAAACGGGACTTGCCGGCGGTGGTTGTCTCGTTCGAGCCGACACCGCGCGAGTTTTTTTCTCGCGGGGAACCGCCGGCAAGGCTGACACGCTTTCGGGAAAAATTTACGGAGTTACAAAGGCTTGGATTTGACTGGTTTTTCTGCCCCCCGTTTGACGTACATATGGGAGGTCTGGAGCCGGATGCATTTATCAGTCAGTTGTTGTTGGCTACGCTGCATGTTCAACACCTTGTCGTCGGCGATGATTTTGTATTCGGTCGCGCGCGCAGCGGAACAGTTGCCAATTTGCAGCGGGCCGGTTCAAAATACGGATTTTCTGTAGAGCAGGTCGAAACTGTCCTGGAGAAAAACTGCAGAGTATCGAGTACATCAATTCGTCAGGCATTGGCGGCAGGGGATATGATCAGGGTAGCCAGGATGCTTGGCCGCCCTTATTCGATGACCGGGCGCGTCATCGACGGCCAGAAACTGGGTAAAGAATTGGGCTTTCCAACCGCGAACGTCAATCTGAACCGGCGCGCGAGTCCGATTGCAGGTATATTCGCCGTGCGGATCGCCGGACTGGGGCCGACTTTGTTAAACGGTGTTGCCAGCGTTGGTACGCGGCCAACGGTTGGTGGCACCGTGCCACTGCTGGAAGTGCATATTTTTGATTTTGACCGGGAGATCTATGGTGAATATATTCGCGTCGATTTTGTGCAGAAGTTACGCGATGAGGTGCACTTTCCGGATCTTGAGACATTGACCGAACAGATGCATATCGATGCGGCAGATGCTCGACAAATTCTTGCCTGTTAGCTTGCGAATAATTAGTTAGAGATTTTAGAAAGAAAAACCAGTGACGGATTATAAAGACAGTTTGAACCTGCCGAAAACGGCGTTCCCGATGCGGGCGAATCTTGCGCAGCGCGAGCCAAAGATGCTTGAGCAATGGTATGCCAGCGATTTATATGGTGAGTTGCGTCGGCGCGGGGCGGGGCGTAAGAAATTTGTATTGCTTGACGGACCACCGTATGCCAACGGGCAGATTCACCTTGGGCATGCGGTTAACAAGATCCTTAAGGATATTATCGTAAAGTCCAAGACACTTTCTGGCTTTGATGCGCCATACATTCCCGGTTGGGATTGTCATGGATTGCCGATCGAACTGCAGGTTGAGAAAAAAAAGGGCAAGGTTGGCACAAAATTAAATGCTCAGGAGTTTCGAGCCGCATGCCGTGGCTATGCGCACAAACAGGTCGATGCCCAACGTGAGGACTTCAAGCGGTTGGGTGTGCTTGGTGACTGGGAGCGACCTTACCTGACGATGGATCCGGGTTTTGAGGCCGAGCAGGTGCGCGGATTTGGCCGCATTATCGAGAATGGACATCTGCAGCGTGGTTATAAGCCGGTACACTGGTGCCTTGATTGTGGTTCTGCGCTCGCCGAGGCTGAAGTTGAGTACCAGGACAAAACATCGACGGCTATCGATGTACGCTTTATGGTCGTCGATCTGCCGGCTTTTTATGCGGTTCTCGACCTGCAGTCGGACGACGGTAAGGTACCGGTCTCGATACCGATCTGGACCACAACGCCATGGACGTTGCCTGCTAATCAGGCTGTTGCGCTCGGGCCTGATCTTGATTATGAGTTGATTGAAGTGACCATCGATGGCGCCGTCGAGCGCCTGGTGCTGGCGAGTGACCTGGTTGAAGGTGCGCTGTTGCGTTATGGTGTCGAGAATACAAGCCGGCTGGCTGCGCTAAAAGGCAGCGCCCTGTCTGGCCTGCAGTTAGCGCATCCATTTGATCCGCGCACTGTACCGGTCATCCTGACCGACTATGTCACGCTTGAAGCCGGTACCGGCGCAGTACACACTGCCCCCGGCCACGGCCATGATGATTTCTCGGCCGGTGTTGCAAACGAATTGCCGCTTGATAACCCGGTGGACGGGCGTGGTGTATATATAGAGGGTATGCACCTGTTCGGCGGAATGCATATTTATAAAGCCAATGATGCGATTGTTACGACGTTGGCCGATGCTGGTAAATTGTTGTGCGCCGAGAAAGTTGAACACAGTTATCCGCATTGCTGGCGCCATGATACACCGGTTATTTTTCGGGCTACGCCGCAGTGGTTTGTAAGCCTGGATAAGAACAATCTACGTGCCGCGAGTTTGGCGGAGATCGAGCAGGTTGAATGGATTCCTGGTTGGGGCAAACAACGTATCGAGGGAATGGTGAGCGGACGGCCGGACTGGTGTATTTCCCGGCAGCGTACGTGGGGGGTGCCGATTCCGCTGTTTACGCATCGTGAGACAGATGAGACGCATCCGCGAATGCCGCAGTTGTTGTATGCAATTGCAGACCGGATCGAAGCGGTTGGGATTGATGCATGGTTTGAGCTCGATCCGGCCGAGTTACTCGGTGATGAAGCAGCCCTGTATCAAAAAACCACTGACACGATGGATGTCTGGATGGATTCGGGGATGGTTCACCATTGCCTGTCGTCGAGTCGTGAAGAAATTGAGTCACCGGCAGATTTGTATCTCGAAGGTTCTGACCAGCACCGTGGCTGGTTCCAGAGCTCATTGCTGACATCTGTTGCGATGGAGGGCAGGGCGCCGTATCGGCAGGCGTTGACACATGGTTTTACGGTAGATGACAAGGGTCGCAAGATGTCCAAGCGACTCGGTAACCAGATCGTGCCACAGAAAGTTATCAATGCTCTTGGCGCTGATATTTTGCGATTGTGGGTTGCAGCGACTGATTACAGTGGCGAAATGTATGTATCGGATGAAATTCTGAAGCGCACGTCTGATTCATATCGGCGCATTCGCAACACGGCAAGGTTTTTGCTTGGTAACCTGCATGGATTTGATCCACAAAACAATGCGGTAGCGGACGATAAACTTATTGACCTTGATCGTTGGGCTGTTGAGCGTGCAGCACAGTTACAACAATCTATCATCGCCGCCTATGACAAGTATGAATTTCATGCTATCTATCAGGAATTGCATAATTTCTGTGTTGTCGATATGGGTGGTTTCTACCTGGATATCATCAAGGATCGTCTGTATACGACTGGTGAAGACAGCCATCCGCGGCGCTCGGCGCAGACCGCGATGATGCATATTGCTGAAGCGCTGGTGCGCTGGGTTGCGCCAATCCTTAGTTTTACTGCCGAGGAAATTTGGACTGAGTTGCCTGGCGATCGTGATACATCCGTGTTGTTTTCCACCTGGTATGAATGTCCGAACACCGGCGAACAGCAAGTTGATTGGTCGCAGATGATCAGGATTCGTGAGTCAGTGTCCAAGGCTTTGGAGGATTTGCGCGAAGCAGGGACGATCGGTTCCAGTCTCGATGCACAGGCGCAGATATATGCAGATGGTGAGTTATTGTCAGCACTGCAGCAACTTGGCGACGAACTGCGGTTTGTCTTTATCACCTCTGCAGCCGCGGTGCATTCAATGAATGAAATACCTGCTGAGGCAGTTGTCGAAGACGGGTATGCCGTCAGTGTTTCGGCTACCGATCGCAATAAGTGTGTCCGTTGCTGGCATCGTCGCGATAGCGTTGGCAATGTGGCGGAACACCCGGAGCTTTGCGGGCGGTGTGCCGCGAATATCGCTGGCGACGTCGAGAGCCGGATTTTTGCCTGAGAACAACGTGTTTAGCAAACCACAATTAACCGCCCGGCACCTGGTCTGGTTGAGCTTGTCTTTGAGTGTTGTGGCGGTTGATCAGTTGACGAAGTGGCTGGTCATCGATGCGCTGACGCTTTACCAGCGAATTCCAATCTTGCCGGTATTCGATCTCGTGCGATTGCATAATACGGGTGCTGCGTTCAGTTTTTTGTCCGAAGCATCCGGCTGGCAAAATGGGTTGTTTACCGGGGTCGCCTTCATCGTCAGCGTGGGTATCGTCTGGTGGCTGGTGATGTTGCCAAGCGAAGGTCGGCGGGTTCTTGGTCTGGGCCTGGCGCTCGTACTCGGCGGCGCAATCGGTAATGTTATCGATCGCTTGCTGTACGGATATGTCATAGATTTTATTCTGTTTTATTATAAAGAATGGTCGTATCCTGCCTTTAATATTGCTGATTCGGCAATTACCTGTGGGGTTATTTTAATTCTGTATGACGGTTTCGTGCTTGAGAAACGACGTTCCGGACAATCACAGCATTAAATAAAACCGGTCTTGCGATGGTGTCACCCATCGGGAAGACCGGCGGCAGAGTTTATTTTTGTAAATCGGCGGACTCGCTGATCAGTTGCGATTCCGGTTGCCTAACGCCAGCATCTTTCAACCACTGAGGGCACGTAGCCACCCATTGCGCCCCGTTGACCATTTTGATTGATGTTCAAAAAGTAGCATTCCAGATCGCCTTTTTGCTTGTTGGCGGCATCAACTGTAGCTATGACGGTGTACCCAATCGTCAGGCCACCGGTATCATCTACTATCAGCAGGTGGTAATAACCGAGTTCGCTTTTACTGTTGGTGAATCCGAGTCCGTTCGGTGGGTCGAGAGCCAGGGCCGCATTCCCGGCATAGGTGCCGTTCTGTAGATAGAATCGCTCCTGAGCTGCAGTAACACTCAGTAGTGTTTTGATGGCATCGCTGCGTCCGGCCCTGAGAGTGTATGCCCGGTAGCTTGGAATGCTGATGCCCAGTATGACCGACATCAGCAAGATGACAATCATGAGCTCGATTAACGTAAAGCCTTGTTGCCCTGAAAAATATTGTGTTTTAGACATGCTAATGAGTTCCTGTAGCTATTGTGTTTCGTCCTGGAACCAGTAGGTCGGGACAAAACCGTTACCAATACCTGACGGGAAACAGACCGGGCCTATGCAGACATCTGGCGTTGGTGGTTCGCACTGTGTCCCGGTGCAGCTATCCGGATCATCGGGGTCATCCGGCGGATCATCGGGATCCGGATCATCCACGGTAAAGAATGCAACCGGTCCCGGGGCAAGGCCGCCCTGTTCCAGTTCAGTGATTCGGTCAGCGCTGGTCATGTCTTCCGGCGGAACAGGCGGTTCTTCCGGATGAGGAGCCGGGTTACCGTTAAATACCGATATGCGATACAACCGGTTTGTGCCAACGCCATGTACGGCTTCAGTGCATGAGTTACTGCGTGCGCTGGGGCTGAATGAGGTGAAGAACAGGGTGCCGTCAAGTGTCAGGGATGTGGTGAGTACTTTCTCGCCGCTGCCCGCTATGAGTGCCAGTTTCCAGCCATAATCGGTGCTCAGCAGTGTTGTACCCGGCGGCGTATAGTCGGTGATGTCGATCAGGTCGCTAAATACAATTGGCGCTTCGAACTCGTCGGTTTGCCTCTTATGGAAGAAGTCGTAGTCACGCACCGAGAAGAACCAGTCGCTATCATTCTCTGCGAGCGGGTGGGCCCGGTGGCCGGAGCCTATGTTGATGTTGATATAAGACCGGTCGTTCTGGAATTCGGCGATAATCGGTACGATATCCGGTGTGGCGTAGAAGCGTCGCACATCAGTGGCATCGGGAGTTGCCAGATCGGCAGCACCCAGTGTTGCCAGAAGCCCGCCGCCGACCAGTTCATCGGCGGTAGTGGCGCCATTGAAAATATCAAAACGCCAGATACGCCCACCCATGTCAGCAGCATACAGCCGGTCAATAAAGCCGTTGCCGGTCATATCGATAGCCTTAATTGAGGCAGCAATCGAATGCTTCATTGTGGCGTTAGCATCAGCATTACTTGCTGTATTCAATACAAGGTTGTGCAGATTGTTGTCACCTGCGCTCCAGATAACCCCGCCGGTATCCAGGTCGAGCATATAGACTGCATTGCCGATCGTATCTTCGAAGTAGCCGCTGGAGTCCTGGGTATCGTCGTAGCCGCCGCCCATCAACACCACATGTTTAGTTGTGCCATTTATATCGACCTTGGCGACTGAGGCTGCTGGCCAGCTTTGGCCAAGGTCGGCCAGCGCCGGGTCGGTAGTCGGGTCGGCAATCCATAACAGCTTCGGATTGCTGCGCGTGGTAATGTCGATGGCGAATATTGACTGTCCGCCACGCCGCATTCCGAATATCAGGTAAGCTGTTTCAACGTTCGGGTCAATGCCAGGGTTGTAGTCATTATTCTTGATGAAGGTTCGGAGATGACCGTCAATACCATAACTGATATCGGTAGTTTCGTTGTCGAGATAAAGACCATAGATTCGATCCAGTAACCGGGCAGGAATGAATGACCATTCTTCAACGCCTGTAATGGAATTGATTGCATGCAGATAGCCGTCATTGGTGGCGGTGAATACCAGCGCATCAGGATCCTGAGCGGTGCCACCATAAATCATTGTTACCGGTGTAACGTGCAGGGGTGCGCCCATGGCATTACGGTCATCCGTATCGAGGTCATCATCATCATCATCCATGACATCACGTCCGAGTGCCCATTCAATGACCTGTTCACGTAAAACCGTATTATTCGGATCGTCATTTATGCCGAGGTTAATGGAACTGACGCTTGAGGCGACGCTGACATCATTTGTGCCATTGCTGAGGTCGATATTGCTGGTGCCACTGAGGTTCGTATATATCTTGCGGGTGGTCCACAATGGCAGCTTTTCAGCAGCCCCGCCAAGCGCGGCATCGTCACCGTCTGCTTCTGTTGACCAATAACTGTGTGCTAGTGGATTTGTCGAGAAGAAACCGGTGTTTGGATCTACGGCCTGTGTGCCTCCGATCCCTGTCAACTGGCCGTCTTTAAGGCGATATTTCTTCAGGTTCCCAGGCCAGTGCATATGGTTGCTGGGCTCAAAGATTGACACAAATACGTCATTCAGATTCTGCATACGGTTGAAAGCATTGACCGGAACCGATGGTGCGGTGAAAGTTGTGGAGCCTGTGAAAATCTTGAGAATGATTTCAGTTAATGAAATTGACAGACTTGCTGTATCAGTAGCGAGTTTGAATTCGCCGCCACCTGCGGAGGCAGCAGCGCCTAATAATGGCAAGTCATTATCAAAGCCGATGAAGTGCGAAATGATTTTCTGGTCACCCGACAACTCACTCATGTCATAATTCTTGTAGTAGTCGGCTAATTCATCGAGACAATTTCCTGAACAGGATCCTTGTCCTGTTGTTGCCTGGAATCCGGGCAAATCACTGATTTTGCTGTCGGCGCTGCTATCTTGTGTAGGTTCGCCATCGGTTAACATGACGATATAGTTCTTTTGGCATGAGAAATTTATGGGTGATTCGTAGTATTCGGAATTGATATCTGCGTTGATTCGTGAATTAGCTACGCTGAGTTGACTGGAATCCTCATCGCCGTAGTCGACGGCACGACCGGTATAGTATTGGCCGGCCTCGTACATGGTCTCAGATAATGGTGTCCAGCCACTGGCATTCAAGGTGTCGATTGCTGCCTTGATGCTTGCGCGAGTTGTGTCAATGGGTGCGAGTTCATGCAAGACAGGGCCACCCTGACTGTAGTTGAATCGCATCAGGCCGACATTGATACCGCTCAGGTTATCGAGCAGGTTCTTTGTGACATCTTTTACGATCTGCATACGGGTGCCAAGGTTGGTTCCTGAGCTGTTTTTCCAGTTCAGGTAATTTCCATCAAAAAGTGTGTATTGTCTGTTCCAGGTCATGCTTGGTGCGCTGCTCCATGGGCCGCTGGAACCGTTAGTGGGGTACAGCTTATCCGGATTCACTGTGGCGCCGTTGGCGCCCTCACCATGGATGCCGCCATCACCTTCGCACTCAAGATACCAGTTATGTTTTGAGTTTAGTTTCTTCCATCGCGATTGACTTGATTTGTAAAATAGAAGGTTGTCCTGATATACGCCATTGTCATGCAGGTTTGCATTCGGAGCCGAGAGTGATCTGTTGCAATGGTTAACGGTTTTATAGAACCAACGACTGCTGTCACTATCAGGTTCGCCGCCAAATCGTGACCAGTATATGGCATCTGTGCGATAGTCTCCGGTCCATGTTACAGCCGGATCCCATGGTGCCTGCGTCATAACGTCGGCTTGCATACTGCCGGATGTGTCAAGAATAAACATTACGTTGGGATTTGCATTGACTGTATTGCTGCTGCCGCCAGTCGTTGCAGTCGGATCCAGAAAAAACAGTTCTGTATCATCGGCATAGCCTGTCGAAGCAGATCCTGGCGCAAGAATTGAACAGATTGTGATCCAGAGAATATGTTTCCAATAACCCATCATTGCTGAATGCCTATGTCATGTTGCCTGTGGTTTTAATCAGAATCAGATTGATCCTAAAGCAGATCCAGAACTATTCTCGTTACAGCATTCGTACCGGGTGTGTAGAACACATAAATCAATTCATACGACTTGCTGGAGACAGCCTTTTGCAAATTACCAAGTGATACCGGTGAGGTATCGACTCCGACGTAATAGGTCGTTGTTGGATCAACCTGCCAGATGGTTGGTTTGCAGCCGCTGCATTCTCGAAATACGACTTGGCCCGCTGAACTGCCGGGTAGGCTAATGTCAGAGACTGCCAATTCGGTGACTTCCTCAAGTATTTCCATGGCGCCAAATGTGGTAGCCGGTGACAGGATTGCCAGGAAAACCAGTGTAATTTCTGTTCTGAGTAACATGCCTATATCCTCTCTTATAAACCGGCTGGGCCAATGATTCTCATGCCACGGCTTTGCAGGGAACTTGCCCGGCTTTGTGCAACGGCCTGTGAGTCACTTTGAAAATAGTAGTTGTTGAAGAGACCGGCACTGTTATTGTAAGCAATGCCCTCACCGATATAGCACAGGGTGTTGCTGAAGGTGCCGCCGAGTTCCGCAATCGATTGGGGGGACTTTGTTGGCTGGCAATTGCCGGCAATCGTTGCGGCAGGCGCGCTGATCAAACCGGCATTTAGCTGAGCCAGTTCTGTATCGAGGCCTGTTTCGGCTAATTGAAATGCATTCTCAAGAAACTGATCGTTTGCCGCCATGCGCATTTCCATGGTTGCCGTACTCATTGTCGAAACACCAAGCACAGTCAGTACGAGCAGCAGAATCAGCGACGTGATTAGTGCGGCACCCTGTTCACGGCGAGATTTGCAATTTATGCTGCTCATCGGTTATTTCTCAGGAAAATTGTTTTGGAGATGGCCAGGCGCCGGAAGTTATCCGGATAATTGCAGCCAGCGCCTTGTGCGCAGGTGTTGATCACCAGATCCGGCGATGTATAGGTTGGACGATCCTGAAAGCCGTTTTCCTGTGCGTCGGCCCGCATTAACATCCATAGACGAATTGACATGATCCTGGCATTTGCGATCGTGCCGGGTGTTGTCGGATTGATGATATTGTGGTCGGCATCAACATATCGATCGACTATGCCATCGTTCGGGTTTGTGGTATCGACGCCAAATTGCACCTGCAGGTTTTCAACCCCGGAGATCAGTTCCTGATCCTCATGAATGCCGCCATTAACAAGTGTTTTTATTCGTAATGAAGGAGTGTTTGGGTCAAGATCAGAACTTTGATCAATGTAATAAACATTGATGACAGCGTTATGAGTTTGTGCCAGCAAGTTGTACCCTACAGGGACGGCCCCATTATTAAATAACTCACCGGCTAAATGATCGGTATGAACTTGTATGACACCAGCGATGGTCGGCATTGGTTGACCGGATGCGTGGCGCACGACTAGTGCGTCGGACTGGGGTTGCGCGGCAGTGGCTGGCGAACATGGAATGCCCAGCGTTGGGTGCCCATAACCCGAGGTCTCATCGACAGCCCAGATCTCCTGCAAAAGGTTTAGTGTCCAGGCCGTGTAGGTTGTTGGCGGGATGCGACCGGCGCTTGAATCTATCGTGTCACAGGTTACGTTGATGCCGACCGGGAAGGACGGATCCGTCGGGCCCGGAATTGAACCGGGCTCCGCATTACGGCCCCAGAATCGTGCCAGACGCAGGCCCGGTTCGATTGCGTCCAATGCATAGCGGGCATTTTCCTGCAGGCGGGCGACGCTATCAGAAACTCTGAAGTTCGCACGACTCTGCGTAAAAACCGTCAGTGTACCGATCAACAGAAATACGCCGATTACCATCGCGATCATCAGTTCGATAAGCGTCAGGCCGGCCTGCTTTTCAGCGCCAGGCCTTTTCAGCGCTTGTATAGAATGGATGGTAAACACTGCAGCGGATTCCTATTGCCTGAATGTCAGTACATAAGAGACAGGTTGTGGCTGCCCGCGTTCCGGCCAGGTCAGTGTGATTGTATATTGATCTAATGGGGGCACATTGACGACAGCGACTGTTGCGCTACGATTGACTGGCATCAGGTTCTTGATGTCCTCGTACCACCAGAACAGGTCGTCTGCGGCCAAAAGAGCTGGTGCGCAATCGACCAGGCCGTTGACGCAATTATTGTTGCTGCCGGCAGTGCCGTTGCCAACGCCAGTGCCGGCATAACTGTGGATGCCGAGGGAGTTGGCGCGGATCCGATCGGCCATATCAGCGGCCAGTGTTACGGCATTCGTATATGATACGGACATATGCCCGGAGCGGAGACTCTCAATATACATTGCGGCAACACCGAGCATACCAACGGCCAGGACTACCAGCGACACCATCGCTTCTACAAGCGTGAAACCGGTTTGATGTGAGTTCCTGATGCGTTCCATGATGAAGGAATATCCTCTTAAAAAGATGCGTATTCAGTCGGGCTTTGAACAGGTTGTTGTCAGCAACCGTTCAGGGGATTCTGGGCGCTTTGAATTTCCCCGACCTCACGAAAAATCTGCGGACGCCCGGTGGGAGAGATCCTTATCCATCGGCCGGCTGCAATGTTGGCGCCAACATTCTGGTTGCCGCGATGATCGCAGAGTTGGAAATCTGAAATTGGTTGAACAGCGCCAAGTACCGGTATCGTGCGTGTAAATCCAGTCGGTGAGTAAGTTATGTAACCGGGGGTAACATTAGGATTTGTCGAAAAAGTAGAAAAGTTATTGGCCAGGTCGTCGATCATGGGGCCATGCGCGTTTAATATGTCGGTACGATCAGCCACGGCATAGTTTGGTGCGCCACAAGTACCGGCCGGGGGCGCTGCAACCGTGCAATCTACAAAGATAATCCAGCCATCGGCAAAACTGCCGGTATTGTCACAGGCGGGCGGGTCAGCAAATGGATTGGCGCTCGGGCAGATCGTGACATTGGCGCGACGCTTGACGGCTTCCGTTCGGGCAAGATGTAAAGATGAGGTCAGGTCATTAACGCCTGATACCATCTGATTTGTAGCAATAAACTGGTTAAAGGTGGGTACGCCGATACCCAGTACCACGCCGGCCACAAGCAGGGTCGTCATCAACTCGATCAGGGTAAATCCACATTGGTTTCGTTTGTTCATGACTGCATATTGCATATATATGAAGTGTGCAGTTCAGGAGCCTGATTAGCGGTCGGATCAAATGAATAACCGTTACTTTTGTGAAGTAGTTCACAGCATTATGTTAAATAGAATCGTGCAAATAAATTGTTTTCTTTTGCTCTGTCATGTGTGCCACATAGCCGGAAGAGCCACATTAAATAATCCTGAAAGGCATAGTGGGAAAGTGAACTTTTTTGGTGTGCGATTCTCCCTGGGAAGGGATAGCTTTCGTGCGACAGACTTTTAGGAATCAACCGCAGCAGACCTTGTGCAAAAAAAACTGCTGTTCGCCAATCTCACCAGATAAACGTTGGATACTTAACGCAGTGAGGATGTGATGCGATTGTAATAAACTGTTTTGAGCAAGCTCAGCGCCAGCAAACTTCGATGTCTTTTGGGGCGCTTTTTCGCAACCCGGTAGCATCGATGCTGAGTTCCAGGCAATCCGTATCAGCGCTCTGCCGGCCGCCTTCAACTGGTGTTGCAATGGCTCTGTAGCCGGTAGCAGGATTTTTATTTTGGAGGATGGTGACCTTGTAATAGCCATGCTCGCTTGTTTTGCCGACCCTCAATTCTGTTTCCGGGGCATTTGAGTACTCATTGTTATCGAGGAACCATCGTTCCTGGGCGGTTGCAATTCTCAGCAGGAAGGCGCGGGCGTCGGTTCGGTTTGCGCGGAGCATATATTGCCGGTAACTCGCGACACTGATTGTTGTGATGATTGCGAGCAATGCGACCGTAATGATCAGTTCTATCAGCGTAAATCCGTTTGGTTTGAGTAACATGGTTTCTTGGTATTTGCGGGTTTAATCAGTAGCTTCAACCGGGTACCAGTAAGTCTCATTAACAATATCCCGAACTGTATCAATGTCTTCACCGTCAGTGCTGGTTTCCGGCAGAAACTCACTTTTTCCATTCAGGCAATCCAGGCCGGAGCAGGCTAGCATGTCCGGGTCGTAGGCAGGGCCGGGAACCGGTGCTCCTATAGCTCCCTTGATAAAGCGGTCTGCTGCGGTCAGGTTCTCTTCATCAGAAGAGTGGTCCAGGTTTGTCAGCGCGCTGCCATCAATTATGCTGACGCGATAATTTCGGTTGATCCCGCTGCCCGGTGAGCACGGTTGTACGGATTCAAGTGGTGCAAATGAATTGAAAAAAAGCACATTATCTATTGTAAGCGATTCACCGAGGATTTTTTCTCCATTATTCTGAACCATGCCAAGTCGCCACCCCAGGTCGCTTGGTTGCAAAGTTGTGGTTGCGGTATTGGTTATATCAGTCAGATCATTCCGTGTGATCAGCGGGAAATCCTGGCTGGCATAAAGTTCTTTCGGTATGACCTCTGTTGAATGAAAATCTCGGATTGAGAAAAATTCATCGTAAATACTGGTGTCGAGAGGATGGGCACGATAACCGGAGCCTATGTTGATTGATAAAAAGATATTCTTGTCTGTGATGACGTTGACGATATCCGGAGTGTTGTAGAAACGACGTAAATCGGTTGCTGGCGGCGGTGAAGTGCCTGAGTCTGCGGCACCAAGTGATGCAAGTACGCCGCCCTCAACCAGGCTGCTGGGATTGTTGCCGGGGATAATGTCGAAGCGCCAGACCTGTCCGCCCATATCACCAACATACATGCGATCTGCATAACCATCCTGGTTTTGGTCGATGACCCGAATGCCGGCCGGAATTGCGAAATTCATCCTCTCCAGCAGCAGGTCGTGGTCGCTGCGCCCAGTTTCTGAACTGCCGGCACTCCAGATGACTTCGCCGGTCTCAAGATCGACAAAATAGATTGCGTTGCCCTTGGTGTCGAATCTGAAATCACGGTTATCCTGGCCCGGATCGTAACCGCCGCCAAATATGGCAACTGATCGGACCTGACTGCCGACCTTGATTTGTTTTACCACGGGCGGGGACCAGGATTGCCCCATATCAAGAAAATCCGGCATTGAACTGTCGATAATCCAGTTCAACCTGGGGGCATTACTATTCGATACATCCATTGAATAGAGCGCTTCTCCTCCACGGCGCATTCCAAACAACAATGTCTCGGGTTTACCATCTTTCTCTTTGGTTATTAATACGAGTTCACCGTCAAGCCCATATTGTTTGTTCTGAGCCGCCTCATTCAGGGACAGTGGGTGCAGGCGTTTAAGTAAACGTTGTGGAACAAAAGCCCAGATCTCTTTGCCCAGCCGAGCATCAATGGCATGCAGGTATCCATCGTTGGTTGCAATGAATACCACCGACTCGTCTTTGTCTTCAGTCTCGTTATAGTTGCCGATAACCGGTTGCGCGTGCAGCGAATCACCCATCGAATGGCGCAGGTTTATCGCGAGATCATCATTAACATTATCGGTATCGGTATCGTTATCGTGTGCATCCAGGCCGCGAGCCCAGGAAATTACCGCGTTGCGCTCTGCTTCGGGTGAGCCCAGTAAGGTTGCAGTAATCGCCGAGTTGCCGGTGTTCAGTGATGACAGTGTTGTACCGCCCGAGGCATTGGTCAGTAGATTCCGACTGTCAGGATCCGGCAGCAGACTTGCGGCACCGCCAAGTTGCACGTCCGCGCCATCAACGAGAGGAGCCGACCAGAAGCTAACGGCCGATTTGTCGATGTAGCTCCCATCAGGGGTAAGTACTGGCTGTCCATTTGCGCCAACCAGCAGCGCGCCATTTGCTGTATCTATTAGTCGATATTTCTTCAGATTGCCAGGCCAGTGGTGCGTTGCCTGCGGTTTGAACAGCGATAGATAAACCTCGTTAATCCGTTCTGTGCGGCTGAAGTTGTTAATCGATATGGTTGGTGACATGAACAGGCTGGTTTTGCGCGACAAAACTTTGACCAGATCCGCTAATCCCTGGGTGAGTGTTGTTGTATTGTCGGCTATAAAATATTTACCGCCACCACGTGCAGCAGTATCTTTGAGTAGTTTGAAATCAGCGTTGAAACCAATTGTGTGGGTGATGACATTCTGTTTTCCGGGCAGATCGCTGCGTAAATCCGCCAGGTAAAGATAATTGGCCATCTTGTCAAGGCAATCGCCTTCGATCAAATGGTTACAGGACTCGTCAACTAACCCGGCATAACCGGGCAGTGCCTCGATTTTATTGTTTGCATTCGTGTCTTTGCTTGGTTCGCCATCGGTAAGCAGAACGATGTAGTTGTTTTGATCGGCAGCCGTAAGCGGTGACAGATATCTGTCGCTTGATAAAGAGTTGCCGATGCGAGATGCGGCATGGCTGCGGATGTGGTTGTCTTTATCACCAAAATGGACGAGCCTGCCTGCCAGGTACTGACCAGCCTCAAAAAGAGTTTCTGATAATGGTGTAAAGCCATTTGGCTGAAGGTTGTTTACTGTTTGCTTGAGCTGATCCCGTGTTCCATTGATGTTTTTGACCGGTGCGATTACAGAGCCACCTTTTTGGTTGTTGAACCGCATAATTCCGACGTGTGCATCGCCCATATTGTTGAGTGTCGAATTTACGACTTCCTTGACAATATCGAGACGGGTTCTTTGGGTCTCAGGGGTGGTTTGCTGCCAGTTAAGCCAGTTGCCATCGTGCAGCGTTGCTGCGGTGCTATTTGCACCCCAGGAAATTCTTTTTTTTGCATCGTTCGACCACGCTTTATTACCTTCACCGCCGTCTGCGGCATAGGTTTTTTCATCGTTTTCGCCTCCATGTACGCCCGCATCGGCGGCACATTCAATCAGCATTGAATCGTTGTCATCAGGAATTCTTTCCCAGGCTTCCCGCTCTTCATTCCAGGCCTGAAACAGGCCTGTGTATTCGGTACTCAGGAAGGATGCCTGGCAGAAATTATTACTTTTTCTGAAAGATGTCTTGGTGTCGCAGTCCGGTGTAGTGGCGGTTTCAAGGTAGTAGATTCGTGAGCTATCAAAACAGCCGGAATAGTTTTCGGTTGGGTCCCACGGTGCTTGTGTGAATACCTTGGTGTCCATGCTGGCGGAGGTGTCGATGATGAATAAAATATTGGGCGCTGCGCAGGAAATTTCCTGGTCACCCGTGTTGACGAAAATTTCAACATCGTCGGCCAGAGTTTGTGCAGATGGCCAGAGGAGGATGCTGATAAACAGTAAAAATGGGTATCGGTAAATTGTGCCCCACGTGTCATGCATAACTGCTGTCCGGAATATTCTCATTTAAGGTTTGTTTGCAGGACAATATGTGTGACGAGCAGTTTGTCCGGCAGGAAAAACACGGCGATCAGGTAATTTTCTGTGTCGTGTAACTTGGACTTTACCCGCAGTAAATCACGCAATGAAACGGGTGCCGTATTGAACCCGGTTGCATAGCGGGTTTCTGCAGATACTCTAAGAGCCCTGGTGCTGCAGCCGATGCATGGTCGAATGATGAGGCTGTCTCCCGCCCTAAGTGGCCAGCGGATAATTTGCGTGGAGTTTAGTTCATAGGCTTCCTCGAATACTTCCAGGGCTGCGTGAGCAGAGGTGCTGAAAACCATGTGCATGAAGAGCATTGTCAGTGGGATTCTAGGCAGTTTGAATAGATTGGCGACCATGGTGGCATCCCTTTACCAGGCGTTATTCAACGACCCAGAATCCCTGGCGAAAGGTTGACCGCGCATTGCGTGCCGCACTCCTGCCTGTCGATTCAATCTCAAAAAAAAGAGCATTGATATCTTCACTATAATTTGCAGGCGGTTTGCCTTTTTCTTTAAAGCTGATAGTGACGTCATACCGGCCGAGGTTGTCACCGCTCGATGTCTGTACGGTTTCAGAAAACCTCATCTGCCAGTTATCGGCAACAACCAGATCCTGAGCGCGACTGTTAATCCGATTGACGGCATCTTGAATGCCTGTTTCGGCCAGTTGAATCGCCTGTTGGTGATGTTGCGCGTTGCCGGCCATAGCCAGTTCCAGTGTCGAAGTGCGCATCGTTGAGATAGCCAGAAGCGTCAGGACCATCATCAGGATGAGGCCGACTATCAGTGCGGCTCCGCACTGGCGGTCAGGAATATTGTAAACCTTGTTCATATTTTCTTATTCTTGGTCAGTTCGCCTGATTGCGCATGACAATTGTTCGGCTCAGTGCCATGCGGCGGAATGTGGGCGGATAGTTTGCGGCATCATTTTTCGGGTCGATCAATGGCAGATCTGCATCCGGGGTCTGGTATTGCCGGGCATCGAAGTATCCTTGGCCGGCCCCATTCTGTTCCGAGCGAACCAGCAGCCACAACCGTGTGCTGATAATAGTGTCACTGTCCAGTACGTCATCACCATTGATATACATGTCGATAGAACCATCACCGGTCCTGTCGATGCCGAACACTATCTGCAGATTCTCAACGCCGGAAATAATTTCCTGGTTTACGATCCGGTTTTTAACAAGGCTTAGTCGTCGCAATGAAGGCAGGTCCGAGTCATGCTTCGATTCGTTGCTGACGTAATATGCACTAAACGCAAAATTAAAGATCTGGCTATTTACTTTTGCGTCTTCCGGTAGAATTCCATTATCGAAAAAAGAGCCGAGGCGACCGTTTGTCTGGATCTGAATGATGTCTTCATGTGCCAGCACTTCCTGATCGGTTGAGGCATGTCGTACGATTAGTACATCAGAATTGATGCGTGGGTTGGTGCCGCGGCAGTCTTCGATCGGTAGATCACTTACCTGTTGCAGGGCCGAAATCGGGTTGATCAGATTATTGTTTGGAACCTCCGTGTCCAGAACCCAGGCGGTGCTGTTGGTGCCGTTGCAAGTTATGGTGACTGCTTCCCCGTTGCGCAGCTCGGCGTTGGCTGAACTCGACTTGCCCCAGTATCCTGCAAGGCGTACGTTCTCATCAATAATGTCGATAGAAAAGCGCAGGTTTTCCTGCATTCTGGCGATACTCTCGGTGGTGCGATAGGTGGAGCGAGCCTGTGTATATATCTGGATGGACCCAAGGATTAGCACGCTGCTGATCGTCATCGCGGTCATCGATTCTATCAGGGTCATACCGCGCTGTCGGCGGGGAGTTGTTTGAATTGCAGCGCGCATGATGTCGATGCTCACAGTTGTACCGACAGTGTGTATGAAACCGGTTCCTGGCTGCCGACCTCAGGCCAGCTCAGTACGATATCGAAGCGGTGCATCCGGTCGTCGGGTCCGGCCAGTCGTCGGTCGATTTTCGCGCTAGAGCCGGTCGGAAGGTGGCTGTTGATTTCCTGACGCCAGAGAAACCAGTCCTCGGCTGCGATCTGATCAGGCGTGCAGTTGCCGGCAATTCCACAATCAGCGTCTGCGCCGGGTCCGGTCCCTGCGTAGCCGGTAGCCTCCTGGTTTGCGCGGATTCGTTCCGCCATATCAGCGGCGAGTGCGACGGCGGTCGTACGGAGCATCGAAGTACGGTTGAATCGCAGTCCCTCGGTAAACAGGACAGCGACACCGAGTATGCCAATCGTCAGGACGACGAGTGCAACAAGCACTTCGATAAGTGTAAATCCTGCAGTGCGGTGATTTCTTTGTTGCTGTCTTTGTGTCACTGAAATGATCCGTAGCGGGTTAACAACCACCGAGTGCGATTTGCACATCGCTCTGTTTGGTATAGATTCTTGGTCGGCCGGTGCCGCGGATATTAATCCAGCGCCCAGCCGCAATGTTGTTGCCGGTATTTTGGTCGCCACGTTCATCACACAGCAACAGGTTGATTTCAATGTCGGCATCTGCAATACGTGGCAAGCGGCCGCTGGCGGTGAAATCGATCGACTCGATGAAGTCGTGATTGATCCGGATGCGTCCCGGAATGGGCTCATGCCGCTGTAAGACAATGGCATCCCCGTCGGGGTCGCTCACGACGATCCAGCCGTCGGCCAGACTTGCCAGTGGGGCACAGGTTGAAACGGGTGTGTCTGTGTTGGTACTTGGGCATAACCGGGTCGAAGTTTCACGATTGATGGCTTCGGAACGGGCAACATGTAGACTCGTGACGAGGTCATTGACGGTCGCACTCATTTGATGCATTGCGATAAAATTGCGCAAGGGCGGAGTGCCGAACGCGATAAGGATCGAGGCGACAGATAAAGTCACCAGCAACTCGATGAGGGTGACGCCTTCTTGGTGCATCTTGTCCATCGCCTAATATCATCGCGAGTTTATGCCTGTCTGGCATCCTGTCCCGACAAACGGTCAGTTTGTTCATGTAGCCGGTTAAAAAAATCGCGTAAGTTGTCATAATGTAGAACATTGCAAGGGGTTTCCGCCAGGGCGGGTAGTGGCGATCCGGGGCCTTCCCGTATAGCTGATAACGATGGCCCTGGCGTATTTTGCGCCGCGTGCATCGCAGAAGACGAGCGTGCCGTTGGTTGATCGAATCTCGAAAGCGCGGAAGATGAATTCCCGGCGATTGGCGTGGATGCTGCCGTGCTGAAATGGGGGCCCGACGGCAAGCACGGGCTCATTTGCGTCGACGGTGGCTGGATAGTCCTGATCCTGATTGGCAAACACCAGCCAGCCATCGCCCCAGGCTGCCCCGGGTTCGCAGTGTCGACCCGTAGGACTCTTGCATATTACGGTTTCAGTTTGCCGGGTATGGGCTGACTGCTTGGCCAGAAATGCGCTGTGCACGAAGTCATTTATCTGTGTCGTCATGCGCTGATCCAGCAAAAGGTTGTGCAATGCCGGGGTGCCGGCCAGCATGATGACTGCGACAACTGCCAGAGTTGCCAATAACTCAATCAGAGTCAGGCCACGCGCGCGCATAAGGGTTGCTCTGTTAAAGTAGGTCTCCGGAGTCTAAATAGTTTTGATGGTGTGCTGCGAGATTGAAAATCCACCTTTTGTTACTGAAATGGTCGCTGCAGAACAACGCAATAAGCTACCGGTTTCTCAATTTACAGACCATAGCGTTGACCGGTAAAATAATATTGAGTTGATTTCATCCGGAGAGTTACAGTCGAGTGACAAATTTGCAGCGTATGTCGGTCGAGAAAATCTTGCTTGATCACGGTATAAAACCTACTTCGCAACGTATGAAGGTCGGTATGGTATTGCTGCCGAAGCCGCGTCATATGTCAGCCGATCAGATTCTCAAGACATTGCGTGAAGCCGGTAACCGGATTTCGAAGGCAACGGTTTACAATACGTTAAACCTGTTTTCCCGCAGCGGTGTTGTGCGCGAGATAGCAATCGATCCCGCGCATCTCGTATATGACTCGACCATTTGCCCGCACCATCACTTTTATAATCCTGATACAAATGAACTCACTGATTTTGATTCGCCCGGTTTGTCTATCAGTGGGCTTCCGGAGCCACCGGAGGGGATGGAACAGGAAAGCGTCGATCTGATCATCCGGATTCGCAGCGTTTGCTAAATTACGATATTGACGACCAACCCGGTATTTCCATTGCCTGACTGCCGGGCTTTGCCTATACTGCGCCGCCTGACGGTGGAGTAAAGTCTGCAGCGGTCATTGGTGTGAATTGTTCAGGAGTTACAGTGCCGGAATAGCTCAGTTGGTAGAGCAGCGCATTCGTAATGCGAAGGTCGGAGGTTCGACTCCTCTTTCCGGCACCAAAATCAATCACTTATTACATGCTATTCAGGAATTCTGTGCGGTTTGTTCGCGGCGGTGTGTGTGCCGAATTCTCAGGCTATCCGGCCACAAAATCTAGAAACTAAACAGTAGCCCCGCAGTTACCAGATTGGCATCAAATGAACCGGTTTTGCGGTTGCCAATATCTCTGAATTGCTGAAATTCGAGGCCGATGCCCAGTGAGTCGGTCAGCGGATAACGCAGGCCGGCACCCAGCACGTAATCAATGTCCTTGTCGGAGATTTCCTGGCTGTTACCAAGGTTATCTGCCTGCGATACTTCAATATCCCAGAGGAATGCGCCAGCCTTGAAATACAAACCGGCTTTCTCAAGCCAGGGAACCGTAACAACAACATTGCCCTGTAAGCCTTCTGTTTCGCTTTGTATAATCGTCCCGTTGACCTGCATAAAGGATGACTGGCCCAAATTCGTCCATCCGCCTTCGATTCCAATCCACTTCATAAATTGCCAGCCGACAAAGAGTTGCCAGCCAAAATCCTGATCCTCACAATTTCTTGGCGAAATCGGGTCGCCAATATCCTCGCATACGTTCTTGTTATCGGTCAGTCCGCCGGAGCCACCGTAGTAAAAACCATTGGAAAAATCTGCTGCGATTACGGGGTTGCCGGAGACTGCAAACAGGCAGATGGGTAATATGAAAAGAATATGTTTCATTATGGAGATCCAATTTTGTCGATTTGCACTGAAAAAAGAGCCGGGTTCGATAGTGAAAACGGAATCATCCGCTAGGGACGATTATGGCCCAGGTTATTGCATATTTGTTGTTTATATTTTCCTGCTTATGATAAAGGAATCCTTGCATCGTAATTGGCTGGTGACCACCGGCATAAATAGCAATTTGCTAACCGATGATTCGTCTGCGGCGCATTATGAGCAAGCCGAATAACGCCAGTAAAATCAACGGCCCCAGGCTGTTTGACTGGCTGGTTTCGATGAATTTTTCCTGACTCACGGTAATCTCAACCTGGTCGCTGTCGGTGCCCCCATCGTTATCGGTTACCGTAACTTCAAAACTAAGCACCTCAGGTGACGGAATTTCGAAGAGTGTGTCACGAGCTGGTAGCGGTGCTGTGAATGAGGGTTGTGCTGCTTCCGGGTCTGACAGTAACACAGAGGTGCCGGAGATCTGGGTCCAGAGCGCGCTGACAATTAAACCATCAAGGTCGATGCTGCCGGAACTATTCAAGCTGACGAGTTCCATGCCCGTAACTGCCTGATGCCCACCGGCGCTGGCGACCGGTTCGATATTTCCCGGTGGGTTTTGCGTGCTCAATTTTGTTGTGACCGTATAAAGATCGGTTGCGGGTAGTTTGGTGGTTAACCAGTCAAGAGTTACCTGCATTAGTTCACGTTCTACGCCGACAAAACCGTGTGCGTTACCGCCGGTATCGGTCAGCGGAAAAGGGTAATCCAGAATGTTATAGGTGGCATCGATGCCGGCGGCGTTGGCTGCCGCCATAACATTGAGGGACATCTGGTCAGGCGTGAAGTCATCGCCGTCTGCACGCATTAATAAAGCCGGTACCGTAAGCTTGGTTATTTCCTGTACGACAACAGACAGTGAATCAGGGCCCCAGAAGCTCAGATAATTGGCCGGAGACCTGAATAAATCAACCAGAAAAAAGGTTGGCCAGCCGATGATAATATCGCCCTGTCCAGCGGCAACAAGTTGTCTTGCGTGGGCAACATCTTGATTATAGGTGTCACGGAATAAAAGGTTAGTAGCAGTGCTTCGACCGTCGTCGACCGTGCCGTAGAGGCCAACTGCAGCGACTCTGTCATCCATTGCAAAAGAAGGGTATATGGCTGCATTTTGTGTGCCCTGGCTGTGGCCGGCCACATATATCAATTCGTAGCCGAGTCCGGCCAGAAAGTCGACACCGACACCGACATCGAGAGTTGTTTCTTCAAACAGTACTGCGCCGCCGCCGCTGTCCTCGCCCCAGTCACGCCGGTTCAGTGCCAGCACAGTGAAACCAAGCGGGGCAGCCTGCAAGCCGATGATCTTTGGCACACTGGAAGCGAAAGAGCCCATTGCACCATGGCTTACGATCATGGCTATTTGTCGTGTGCCGTGCACGGCCGCATCGCCGGTCGGAACATACAGTGCACCGTCAAGCGCGGTGCCGTCAGCAGCACGAAGTGTAACCATGTACACCCTGGTGTCGATATCCGTGTGTATTTCACAGTCAAGAGCTGCCGAATCGATACCTGACACGCCGTTGCAGGTGTCATGGCCGTTATTACCTTCCATGACATCATTGCCTGCATCGCCGAACAGCAGGTCGTCGCCATCACCGCCCAAAAGATCATCGTTGCCATCGCCGCCACAGATTACATCTGCGCCTTCCCGGCCGTCGATACGATCGTCGCCGCCAAGTCCGTCAATAACATCCGCTCCGGTTGTGCCGACGATGTCGTCCGCACCCGCCGTGCCGGTGATTGTAACGGTCAGTCCACCACACATTTGTGCTTCCGCAATAGAAACGATAAATAGCAGCGGGATGAAAAAAGATAAGTGCGCGGTTTTTAAGATCATTGCTTTCCTTATGGAAGTCGGTCGCTGCTATTTGCAGGATGAGGCAAACCGTTTTGATCCAGACGAACACTACTATAACGCAACTGAATAAATGAATTGGAGATTTTGCCGCCACGATGTGGTCAGACCTGTATCATATCTGTAGCTGAAATGATTGTGTTGGTGGTAATGTTTTAGGTGTTTAAACAGGCCGTTACAGGTTTTTTTGTAGATGGGTTGCCTGAGTAATGAGACCGTGAAGAGTAGAAAGATAACTAAACGATTTGCTGGAATGCTGACAATTGCAGTACTGGTAGTTAACGGCTGCCAGCAAGAAGGGTCATCACCACCCACCAGTAAGATTGTCGGGGAGCCCAGTGCAATGAAAATCACCGAGAACCCTTTACTGGCTGAATGGACTGCACCGTTCGGAGTTCCGCCTTTCGATTTGATCAAAGAGGATGATTACCTCCCGGCTCTGCGGCAGGGTATTGCTGAGCAACAAGCCGAGATCGACGCGATAACCGATTTGCCCGAACCGGCAAACTTCAAAAACACAATTGAAGCGCTGGAGCGATCCGGAGGTGTGCTGGAAAAAGTTGCCAGTGTTTTCGATGCAGTCAACTCGGCAAACAGCAATGACATCATTCGTGCTGCTGCCATGGAAATAGCGCCGGAACAGGCAACGCACTCTATTAATATCCTGCTCAATCAGAAACTCTTCAGCCGTATCAGGTCTGTTTACAGTGACCGCGATGCGCTTGGTCTTGATCCTGAACAAATGCGCCTGTTGGAAGAAACCTACAAGTATTTTGTCCGTGAAGGTGCCGAACTTGATGTTCAGGCCAAGCAGCGTCTAAGGGAAATAAACAGCCAGTTGGCAACGCTTGCGGAACAGTTTAGCCAAAACCTGTTGGCTGAAACCAATGCTTTTGAGTTGCTGGTCACCGCTCGCGCCGATTTGGGTAATCTCCCTGAAAGCCTGGTAGCGTTGGCTGGTGAAGAAGCAAAAAGACGTGGGCATGATTGTGATTGCTGGGTATTCACTTTGCAGCGACCGAGCATTAATCCGTTTCTCGAGTACTCACCTAATCGCGAGCTACGCCGTGAAATTTTTCAGGGCTACGCAATGCGCGGTGATAATGCCAACGGAGCGGACAATAACAAGATCGTCACGCAAATGGTGTCTTTACGATCCGAAAGAGCACAGTTGCTTGGATTCAGAACTCATGCAGATTACGTTCTCTCTGATCAGATGGCCGAGACTCCGGCAAGAGTGTATGAATTACTCGACAATATTTGGACGCCGGCTTTACAGGCTGCAGAGACCGAACGGGATGCGTTGCAGGTGATGATGAAGTCAGAGGGTATCGATGCGGAACTTGCAGGCTGGGACTGGCGTTACTACACCGAAAAGCTGCGCAAAAAAAATTACGACTTTGACCATGATGTACTACGGCCCTACTTTGAATATACGGCAGTGCGGGACGGGGCTTTCAAGTTGGCCCAAAAATTGTTTGGTCTGAGATTCGAGCGCAGAAATGATCTGCCTGTCTGGCATGAGGATCAGCAGGTATTTGCGGTTTTCGATGCGGATGGCAGCCACTTGGCGGTTCTGTATATGGATTTTTTCATCAGAGCAAGCAAGATCGGTGGAGCCTGGATGAACTCACTGCGCGCGCAGTCCCGTCTGGATGGTGATGTGCGTCCAATAGTGACCAATAACTTCAATTTCCCGCCGCCTTCAGGGGGCGCGCCGGCGTTACTCAGTTTTCGGGAAGCCGAGACGGTTTTTCATGAATTCGGGCATGCCTTGCATGGAATGCTATCTGATGTCACGTATCGTTCTTTATCCGGTACCAGGACGCCCAGGGATTTTGTCGAGTTCCCGTCACAAGTATTGGAGAACTGGATGAGAGAGCCGGAAGTGCTCCGGTTGTTCGCAAAACACTATGCAACAGGTGAGGGGATCCCGGACGAAATTATTGAGAAAATTACTGCCTCAGAACGGTTCAACAAGGGGTTCGAGACGGTTGAGTATATGGCGGCTGCATATCTGGATATGGCCTATCACACGCAAACGGTAACCATTGGTGTCAATACCCACAGCTTTGAAGCAGCCGCAATGGAAAAGATACGTCTCATTAACGAAATTATCCCGCGGTATCGAAGCGCCTATTTTGCGCATATTTTTTCCGGTGGTTATTCTGCCGGGTACTACAGCTACCTGTGGTCTGAGGTGCTCGATGCCGATGCTTTTCAGGCATTTAAAGAAACCAGCCTTTTTGATCAGGAGACGGCTCGAAAATACCGTCGTCATATTCTGAGCAAGGGCAATACCCGCCCGGGAATGGAGTTGTACAAAGCATTTCGCGGTCGGCTGCCCACTATTGAGCCATTGCTTGAGAAAAGAGGCTTTGTTGAGAGCATGAGGTAAATGCATCGGTAGCCTGAGCTGATTTTATTGCGCTAAAAAACCTCTAAAGCCAGCACATTACTGATTCCGATTTCTCTTTATTCTCATGTCCCAATGATTTATCAGGCAGGTAAACTTCGCTTCTTGTGGCCCGCAGCCTGGTGGCTAACTGCAGGATAATAGCTGCTTTGCGTGGCAATAGCCGTCCTGCCGCAGGTCGGTATAATTATTCCCGGGTGCTGGTTTCAATCGCAGTGTACTCGTATGATGGGTTTGAATTTATAATTTTCACAGGTTGGTCAAGTATGCGTTTAATCGTCGGGATTTCCGGAGCCAGTGGCGTTATTTATGGAATTCGATTGCTCGAAGTGCTCAAGACATTGTCGGATGTTGAGTCACATCTGGTTATCAGTAATGGCGGCAAGCTTAATATTGCCCTGGAGACCGAGTGGCAAGTCAAGGAAGTTGAGGCGCTGGCTGATGTCGTTCACAGTGACCAGAATCTTGCGGCAATCATTTCGAGCGGTTCGTATCGGACCGATGGCATGGTGCTCGTGCCGTGTTCGATGAAAACCTTGTCCGGAGTTGTTAATTCCTATGCGGAGTCACTGATTGTCAGGGCTGAGGATGTCGTACTCAAAGAGTCCCGCCGACTGGTGCTTGTGCCTCGTGAAACACCGTTACATGTCGGGCATTGTTATCTCATGCACGAGGCGGCCAAAATGGGCGCAATACTGGTGCCGCCGATGCCGGCTTTTTATCATGTGCCACAGAGTGTCGACGATATTATTAATCAAACTGTTGGGCGACTACTTGACCAGTTTGACATCGACAGCGGTCTTGTCAAACGATGGCAAGGTGCCGGTCAACGGTCGTCAAATAAAGGCGACTAATGGCGAACGAAGAGCGCGCTGCAATCCGACTTATTCTGGAAGCGCATAATACGATCACTCTGGCGACCTGCTGTGAAGGCAAGCCGTGGGCCGCCAGCCTGTTTTTTGCCAGTGACAAGGATTTGAATCTTTATTTTGTTTCCGATTACCGTACCCGCCATGCTCGAGATATCGGTGACGGTGCTGATGTTGTCGCGACGGTTAACACTGATTGTGCAGGCTGGTCCGATGTCAAGGGTTTGCAGATCACCGGGTTTGCCGAGGCGCTCGATGGATTGGGCCGAGTGAGTGCATTGCGGCATTACCTGGTGAAATTTGCCGATGTCAAAGCTCTGTTTACGGCGCCGAAGGACAAGGATGAAGAAACGATTGCGCAACGCTTGAAGGCGGCCAACATGTACAGGCTAAAGCCGCGCTGGATTCGATTGATCGATAACAGTAAGTGGTTTGGGTATAAAAGGGAGATCGACTGTGAACAAGAATAAGCTGTTTGATGAGCACTCAAAAATGTTAGCAGAAAGATGAAAGCAGCAGTAATTGATACTTTCGGTTCGTCGGCCAATCTGGAAGTTCGTGATATACCGATGCCGGTTATTGGGCCCGCTGAGATCCTGGTAGAGGTGCATGCTGCCGGGGTAAATCCGATTGATTGGAAGATCCGCGAAGGCACTATGAGGGCGCGGTTTGGTGATGCGTTTCCGATGGTGCTCGGTCTGGATGTTTCTGGTGTTGTGGTCGAGACCGGCAGGGCCGTGACCCAATTTTCCCGCGGTGATGAGGTCTGGGCCAGGTCTGATAACGGTCCGGGCGGGTGCTATGCCGAATATGCTACGTTGAACCCGGCTACGGTCGCTTGTAAGCCGGTTGAACTTAGTCATCTGGAGGCCGGATCCATGCCGCTTGCAGCATTGACTTGTCTGAATGGTTTGCGTGATTGCGCCCAATTAAAAGCCGATGACAGGTTGCTGATTGTCGGGGCTTCCGGTGGAGTCGGTGTTTTTGCGCTACAGGTGGCTAAAATTATGGGTGCCCACGTAACGGCTGTTTGTTCAGGTCGCAATGCAGACCTGGTGCGTGAACTGGGCGCTGATCAGGTTATCGATTACACCAGTGAAGAGGTTTTTCAGACCGATGACCGTTATGACGTAATTTACGACGCGATCGGCACGCTGGATTTTGCGGTGGCAAAACAACATCTCACCGATGAGGGTATATACATGACCCTGGTTCCGGTGCCCGGCATCGATTTCTTCCTGCCCGGGCAGACCGAACGGCTTGCCGGGAAGGGTTACTTCGTGGCCTGGACGCCCAGCGGAACTGATCTGGATATTCTTGCCGGTTGGGTTCGGGATGGCAGGCTCAAACCAGTGATCGACAGCATTTTTCCACTTGATGATATTCGCCAGGCACATGAGCGCAGTGAAACATTGCGTGCGGCTGGCAAGATCGTTGTGCAGGTTCGTTAGTCCCTGATCAGGGGGGAGCCGAACAAGCATGCTCAATGAGCAAGAACATATTCATAAACTTGGTCCGCTAGCCCGGATGGTGGTTTTCTGGCAAATCAAACATTTGATTATTTTACGCTACGGTAACTATCCGATGGGGTCAATGCTCGTGGCGCTGACCATCGTGTTTCGCGGTGAGCGCTGCATGCCGTCGAGCCCGACCGATCTTTGCCGGACAAGAGCCTTTAAAGCAGAACCTTGAGCGTAAGTAAAGTAACAGGAGTTGCAAATATGTCAGGCGGTTACCAAAGTGCATGCCAGGCATCGCTGGCCGATCCTGAAGCATTCTGGGCGGCGGCAGCCGAAGGCATCCACTGGAACAGGCGCTGGACAACAGTGCTGGATGACCAGGCTGAGCCAACCTGTCGCTGGTTCACCGGCGGCGAACTGAATACCTGTTTCAATGCTGTCGATCGCCACGTTATTGCAGGCAGGGGAGATCAGCCCGCGCTGATTTTTGACAGCGCGATGACCGGTACAAAGCGCAGGCTGACATACACCCAACTAAGGGATGAGACGGCGCACTTTGCCGGCGCCTTGGCGGGCTTTGGTATAGGTAAGGGTGATCGGGTGATTATCTACATGCCGATGGTGCCGGAGGCCGTGATTGCAATGCTCGCCTGCGCGCGGCTTGGCGCTATCCACTCGGTGGTGTTTGGTGGCTTCGCGGCGAATGAACTCGCGATACGAATTGATGATGCCGAACCAAAGGCTATCATTTCGGCCAGCTGTGGTCTCGAGCCAGGTCGTGTTGTCGAGTATAAACCGCTGCTGGATGCAGCGATTGATCAGGCTACACATAAACCGGATGCGTGCATTGTGTTGCAGCGTCCCGAATGCCTTGCCGGCATGAATGAGCTTGATCATGATTGGCATGACGTTATCGCTGCGGCAGCCCCGCATGATTGCGTGCCGGTTGCCGCCACCGATCCGCTTTACATTCTGTATACCTCAGGGACCACTGGAAAGCCCAAGGGTATTGTCAGGGATAATGGTGGTCACGCGGTCGCGCTGAACTGGAGCATGCAGGCGATCTACGGTGTTGATACGGGTGACGTGTTCTGGGCGGCATCCGATGTCGGTTGGGTTGTCGGGCATTCTTATATTGTTTACGGCCCGTTACTGCGCGGCTGTACGACCGTCATGTTTGAAGGCAAGCCTGTTGGTACGCCCGATGCCGGGGAGTTCTGGCGGGTGATAGCCGCTTACGGTGTCAAGGCAATGTTCACTGCGCCGACCGCGATTCGTGCAATTCGCCGAGTCGATCCGGACGGCCAATTCTTAAAGAAATATGATTTGTCGCACTACCAGACCCAGTTCGTTGCTGGTGAGCGTTGTGACCCGGAGACGTTACGCTGGACGCAACAACAACTTGGTGTGCCGGTCATTGATCATTGGTGGCAGACTGAAACCGGTTGGGCGATCGCCGGTAACCCGGCTGGTCTGGGTTTTTTTGATGTCCGCGCTGGTGCTGCAGGCCGGGCTATGCCGGGCTGGGATTTGCAGGTGCTGGGTGATGACGATCAACCGGTCATGCCTGGTGAGAGTGGTGCGATTGTTTGTCGCCTGCCGATGCCGCCTGGTTTCACGCCGACAATCTGGAATGCGGAACAACGGTTCTACTCGGCTTACTTCGAACGCTTCCCCGGCTATTACGAGACCGGTGATGCGGGGTTCATTGATGAGGATGGTTATGTGTTCGTCATGAGTCGTACGGATGACGTTATCAATGTAGCCGGCCATCGATTATCCACTGGGGCGATTGAAGAAGAGCTTGCTACGCATCCCGATGTGGCCGAGTGTGCCGTGACCGGCATACGTGATGCACTGAAAGGGCAGGTGCCGCTCGGCTTCCTGTGCCTTAAATCAGGTGTTGAACGGACCGTTGAGGAGGTGGTGAATGAATCGATCGAAATAGTTCGCTCCCGAATCGGCCCGGTTGCAGCATTCAAGCAAGCGATTGTCGTGACCAGGCTGCCGAAAACCCGATCGGGCAAGATTCTGCGCGGGACCCTGCGCCGCATGGCAGACGGAGATGCTTATACAGTGCCGGCCACGATCGACGATCCGGCAATATTGACAGAAATTGCCGGGCAACTCGCTTTTATCGGACTGCCGGCCGATAGAACCTGACCAGGGGGATCATCTATGAGCAACACGAATACATCGATCGGGCAATACATGGCACTTGCCTTGCAGCCGGTTATGGTTGGCGCAAAGGAAAAGGCTGATATCGGGCGGAACCTGGAGCATATTACCGAACTGGCCTTTGCGGCAAAGAATGTTACCGAGATCGAGTTGCCGGTGCGCCTGTACGCAATACCTGAAGGGGCATTGCAGGGATTTACTGACGAAATTTTTGACTGGGATCATGTTGACATGGTCCAGCGCCTCGCCATTGAAGTTCCGGGTGAGGAAACCCGTTACCTCGGTGACCTGGCGCGTAGCCTTGACGCATTTATCATTGCCCAGGCCAAGGTTATCCACCCGGAATTTGCCGAACGATTCTTCAACTGCGCATTTGTCGTCAATCCGCAAGGGGAAGTGATTCACAAGCACTACAAGTTACAGGTTTTTGCCCGTGAACACTCGACTGTGCCGCACGATGTCTGGGATAAATGGGTTGAGCTTTATGGCGAGGGGCTGGATGCTTTTTTCCCGGTAACCGACACCGACATTGGACGTATTGGTTGCCTGATTTGCATGGAGGGGAGTTTCCCGGAGACCGCACGCGGCCTGGCCATGAATGGCGCTGAGCTTATATACCGGCCCAGTTATCCTGAGCCTTATGTCGGCAATGGGTTATGGGAAGTGCAGAATCGGGCGCGGGCGCTGGACAATACGGTGTATATGGTCAGCCCGAATCCAGCTGCCTATGCAGTGTCGGCCGATAGCCGGTTCCCGCTGGATATGTTCGGTGGTGAATCGATGATCGTCAATTACCAGGGACAGATTATAGGCAAGCATCAAAGTGGTGGTGCGGCATCCTATGCGGGTGCAATTATCAATATCGATGCCTTGCGCGAGTATCGTCAACAGACATTGTGGGGGAACTGGCTGAAGGATCTGCGTACCGAGCAGTATCGACCGATCTATGCCGAACCCCAATATGAAAAAAACCGCTGCATTGAGCAGCCGCCTCTCAAGCATGCCGAAAATGACAAAGTTGTGCGTGCGGCTGTTGAGCGGATGTTTGAGCGCGGAGTCTACAAACGCCCGGCAAAATAAGGCACATTTAATCAGTGTCTAACCAGTTCTGAACTGGGTCAGGTAACTACAGGATATGACCTGGAGAATAATTCATGCCAAGAATTCCATACCCGGATCCGGATAGTCTGCCACCCGGGGATCGGGCTTTTCTCAAAAGTCTGCCGCAGTTGAATATTTCCCGCATGCTGGCCGGTAGTCCGTCAATGTTTCAACCGATGACCCGCTTGTTCAGTGCGTATCTGAATGATGGTCTTTTGAGCGAGACGCTGCGAGAAATCATCATTTTGCGTACCGGCCACCTGTGTGACAGTGAGTATGAAGTGAGTAATCATAACCGTGTCGCACGGTTGATTGGTATGTCGGAGGAACGTATCAACGCCCTGCAAGTGGGTGGTAATCAGACCCTGTTTTCCGCGCAAGAACAGATGGTGCTCGCCTTTGTTGATGATGTGGTGACGGCAGGCGGTGCTTCACAGGCATCGTTTGATGCCGTTGCGGCGTTCATGTCACCGGCAGAAATGCTCGAAATGACGGTCGTGATCGGTGTGTACACGATGGTGAGTCAAATATGTGCGACTTTCGATATTGAACCCGAAGCAATTCCGATTGCCAATACCGGTCTTGAGGACATCAAAAATACCGTGGGCAAATTTAGCTAGTACACGGTTTTGGCGGCAGGTTGGATGGCTTGGTCCGGCTTGCTGAAGTTGGTTGTTCAGGTTAAGAACATTAAAATGGAAAATAATAAGATGTTAAATAAAACTTGTATTTTTAATGATATGCGAGATTTTCTTAACTTGTTGGATGAGCATGGTCAGCTCAGGCAGGTTGATATACGGCTGCGTGCGCAACGGGGTGATAACGAGTTGCAGGAACTGATGCGTCACCTGGCGGAGATCGATGGCCCAGCCCTGATTCTGAACAATCTTGACGGCTATAACATGCCCGAGATACCGGTCATCTTTAATCCATTTGGTACCCGTGAACGTACCGCAATGGTACTCGGTGAAACTGATCCGCTGGAGGCCAAAAAGAAGCATGCGAATATTCTTGCTGATCGATCCAGCTGGCATGCGCCGGTCACGATCAACGCGGCAGAGGCACCATGCAAAGAAGTCATCATCCCCGGTGATGAAATTTCTCTCGACAAGCATTTGCCTGCCGTCTGGTTCGGTAAGGAAGGTGCGTCATATATTTGCGGTGGTGTCGTGGTCAGCAAAGACCCGGAGACCGGTGAACGTAATGTCGGCTGGTACCGACTGACACAGTTCTGGGATGCCGAGCATCCAACCGGTGGTTCCTATTCCGAAGAACGGCAGAAGAAGCAGTTGGCGATCTTCGCTTTCTGGAACCCGCCGATGAGCCATATTGGTTTGCACGTGGCCAAGGCAAAACGACTGGGCAAGCCGCTTGAGATAGCGGTTGCCTTTCTCTGTGATCCGGTTATTCATCTGGCTGCCTGTACCGGAGTTCCGTTTGGTCATGATGAATTTTCCTTTGCCGGTGGCCTGCGTGGTGCACCGGTTGAGCTTGTGCAATGTGAGACGGTTGACCTGGAAGTGCCGGCTACCGCCGAGTTTGTCATCGAATGCGTTATCGAGCCGGACACTGTAGAAGAAACAATCGGCTGGCATTCCAACTCAGTCGGCTATTACGACAAGGTGCAATTTATTCCGGTTATTGATGTCAAGTGCATCACCCGTCGGCAGAATCCATACTGGTACGCGACGATGGAGATGATGCCGCCGTTCGATCACAACTACATCGGGTTGCTGCCGGTTGAAGGTGAGGTGTTGGCCGATCTGCAACGCAAAATACCCGAGGTCAAAGATGTCGTCGTGACGCCGAACATGACCTACGTCATACAGCTGTCTGTCGATGGTGTGCAGAAGCCGCACCCGTACTTCGGCAAGTTTGTGCTGCATGCTGTCTGGGGTGCGCAGGGTCGCTGGGGGCGGGTGGCGAAGATTGTCATTGTCGTTGGTCCGGATGTCGATCCGTATGATCTGACCTCGGTCGAGTGGGCGATCCAGACGCGGGTTCAGCCGTATAGTGACACGATTATCAACCAGTCGGCACAGGCGATGATTCTCGATCCCTCGGCGCCAAAAAGTGCGCATGGCTTCGCCCTCAGTTCCGAGCAAATTGGTTTTGATGCCCTGATCAAGGTTCCTGAACGTTTCGATGATTATGCCGAGGTCAGCCAGGCCGACCCGGAGAAGGTCAGGAAAATAGCCGAGAAGATGAAGGCAATTCTGTCTTGATGGTTGATGTGGGTGTTTAGCAGCGCAAGAGCGGCTTCAAACGCAAGAATCGGTTAACTGCTGTTTCTGAATGCCGGCAGCACCTCGTCCGCAAACAATTGTGTTTGCCGGATCATACCGGCCTGGCGCTCACCGTGCGGATGCGCGACAGGTGAGCCACCTAGCAGGTAAACGTGATCGAGGCCCTGGTCGACGATCGTGCGGAGTCTTGCCCGGCATTTTTCCGGCGGGCCACAGATTGAAAACCAGTCAACAAATTCATCTGAGACACCGGTCGCGTGGCTGGCTTCCTCTTGCGCATGATGGGTCATGTCGTACTGGCTTTGCATATGTATTGCCAGTTCCTTGAGTTGTGGCGGCAGGTGATCGACAGGTGCATCTTTCATCCCGGCAAAATGAGCGACCATGCCGGCAATCATGCGACCGAGGTCGATGGCGCGTTGTTCGTCAGCATCACAAACCAGGTTGACGAAGGCGCCGATGCTGATGCCGGAGCGATCGCGGCCAATTTTTTGCAGATGTTCATGAGCCGTATTGAGCGCCCATTCGATACGTTCCGGTGCGCTGCCGACCGCGAAGCTGATGCGATCACCGACTTCGACAGCCATCCGTATGGTTTTCGGTCCTGTGCAGGCAATATCGATGGGCGGCGGCGCGATATCTTGCCCTTGCAGCCAGCGTAATGTGGATTGGGTTGCATTGCGTTCGATAGTTTTGCCGGAAGTGTAGGCTTTTATCCGCTCAATACAGGTTTGCAATTGTGCGGTGGTCGCATTCTTCATGCCTATGTGTGCAGCAGATGAATCGCCGCGGCCGATCACGCAGATGGCGCGACCGCCGGATTCCTGTTGCAATGTCATGATGGCTGTTGCGGTTACTGCCGCATCACGGGTAACCGGGTTGGTGACACCTGTTCCGAGGTGCAGTGTCTGAGTCGCGGCAGCCGACAGTGATAGCTGTCCATACGGATCCGGAGCAAGATTTTGCGTATCCGGGCAGAGCAGATAGTCAAAGCCCATGGCTTCGATCTTCCCGGCCAGCCGGGCGGTGTACCCGGGAGAAGCCTCCATGACGAGGCCCACTTCTGGTGTGTGCCGGGTTGTCATTTATTTCTCCTGATGGTGCCGTTGTTCATCATCCCTGGTGCCGGTGTGAGAAACGCAATTAGATGGTATGCAATGTACCATGCCCTGATGTTGTCATTGGCATATCGTCTTTATTGGAATAAATTAAATGTATTGCTGGTGCTGAGTAACGGACTTCGTTCTATGAACAGATTCAGACCACTGTTGTGCATAGGCCTGGCGATAGTTTATGGCACAGGGCTGCCAGGTTGCGGGGATCAAGGCAGGCATGAGCAGGTACCGGCGGTTCCATCAGAAGCGGCCTATATGGGTGTCGCTGCCTGTGTTGATTGCCATTCAGAACAGGTTGCCTTGTGGCGTGGTTCACATCATGAGCTGGCCATGCAGCCGGCGAGTGAAATGTCGGTTCTCGGCGCGTTCAACAACACCGAATTTTCTCATAATGGCATCACCAGCCGATTTTACACTCGCGATGGGGGATATTTTATTGAGACTGATGGGCGGGACGGGCAACTCGACGAGTTTCCGGTACGCTATACCTTCGGTGTGGAGCCTCTGCAGCAGTATTTGTTGGAATTGCCCGGGGGCAGAATCCAGACTTTGGGCGCGTCATGGGACAGCAGGCCCGGAGGAGAGGGCGGTCAGCGATGGTTTCATGTCTATGGTGACCAAGCCATACATCATACTGATGTGTTGCATTGGACGCGGCTCGGCCAGAATTGGGATTCAATGTGCGCATATTGTCATTCAACCGGATTGAAGAAAACTTTTAAACCGGAAACCAATACATTTAACACGAGCTGGGCTGAAATAAATGTAGCCTGCGAAGCTTGCCATGGTCCCGGTTCGCTCCATGTTGAGTGGGCGGCCTCTGAGGCCAGGGAATATGATCAGACAGCTAACGGCGATAAGGGATTTGCGGCACAATTAAACGAGCGAGACGGCGTAAGCTGGATAGCGGATCCCGGCAGCGGTAACAGTCGGCGCAACCGGCCCCGCTTGACTCAAGTGGAGACCAGCACTTGCGCTGCCTGCCATTCTCGTCGCAGCCAGATCGAAGTCATGCCCATGCCCGGCAGTGAACTGTTGGATGGTTTCCGGCCCGCACTGATCCAGCCGCCGTTGTATTACGTCGATGGACAGATTCGTGGTGAGGTCTATGTCTGGGGTTCATTCCTGCAGAGTCGCATGTACCAGCAGGGTGTGACCTGCAGTGATTGTCATGAGCCCCACAGTCTGAAATTGCGCGCATCCGGCTCTGCAGTCTGTCTGCAATGTCACGCAGCTGAGAAATTTGCTGCCAGCGAGCATCACCTGCATCCACTTGAATCTGCCGGTGCCGATTGTATCGAGTGCCACATGCCGTCCACGACCTATATGCAGGTTGATCCGCGACACGATCATAGTTTTCGTGTTCCGCGGCCGGATCTCAGTATGAAGTTTTCTACCCCTGATGTATGCACCAATTGCCATGATGACAGGAATGCAGAATGGGCAACTGATGTGTTGCGTGAGCAGGGCAGGCTAAATGATGCGGATCACTGGCAGAAAGATTTTGCCACGATTCTTAGCGCGCAGGACGGCGCATGGGCATTGATTCCAGAGCTGGCTGCAGATAAGACTGTGCCCGCCATCGTTCGGGCCTCGGTTATTGTGCAGGCGCCCCTGTTTGGCGATGCTTTATTAATGCAGGAGATAGTCAGGCAGGCGGTGAGTGAAGAATCATTGATACGCTGGGCAGTTGCGCGTGCATTGCAGGGCGCGTCGGCGTCGATGATCGCCAGCCACGCAACTCCATTACTTGAAGATCCGGTCAGGGCGGTCCGGATCGCGGCGGCCAGTGCCCTGGCGCCCGTAGCACTGGAGTTGTTACCGGCGCATACCCAGCGCATTCTCCAGGAGGTGCTGGATGAATACCTCCTGGCGGAACAGGTCAACAACGAACGGGCAGAGGCACATACCAATATTGGTAATCTGCAGCGCCGGCTCAGGCGTCCTGAGAGCTCCGAGCAGGCTTATCAGACAGCCCTGGATCTGAATCCATTTTTTGTGCCGGCCTACGTGAACCTGGCGGATCTTTATCGGCAACAGGGCGATGAAGCGGCCGGTGAGATGTTGCTAAGGGAGGCTATCGTCAAGCTGCCCGGACAGCCGGCACTGCATTATTCTCTTGGGCTGTCCCTGGTGCGCCAGGACAGGACAGCAGAGGCGCAGGTAGAGTTGCAGTTAGCCGCAGCAGCGCAGGATGCCGATGCGCGCATGGCGCTGGCGTATGCGCTGATACTGGAAAAGCAGGGGAAAACCGATGAGGCGATCAACTACCTTAATGCTTCGTTGGAGCGCTTTGGTGATGTTCCTTTGTTGCGTTCGATGTTGAATAATTTACGCTGAATGGTCAACAGAATCTAATCAATATCTCGTCAATACTCCTGCTTTAGTAGCCAGACGGGGATGATAAGAATCAGCAGGAACATTAATGACGTATTTCCTGAAGTAAGATGCAACTGAACCGCTTTTTTAGGGTGTAGCTTAAAACACAAAACAACCGGGGTACTGAAATGGTGTCTATCAATAAATTCGATAAACAAGATCCAATTCCGCCATACAGGATAATTACGAATGAGGTCGATCTGCCGCCCAAAACTGCGGCTTGGGTACTTCTCGCCCACTTTGTTACTACCGTGACACCGTTGTACATGATGTGGATTGTTTATGAGCATTGGGACTATTTGTTGGAGCATTCATTTTCCCCGCACATGTTTTATGTGGCAGCTGCAATGTTCCTGTGTTCAAGCCCGTTCGAGGTAGCCCAGAACAATATTGACAAATGGTATCTGACTGAGAAATGCGGCAGCGTCTACGGCGTAGGATTGTGCGACTTTCTGTTCTGGTTTTTCATGGTCCTGGGAATGGTGGCGTTGACCGTTGCGGCTCGGGGTGATAATTCCTGGTTAGTGGGAACTGCCTGTAGCGCAATAGTAGTCTACCCGTTTGTCTATTTATTGCGGGGGATTCCTTATCCGGCCCTCGCGCTATGCGGCATACCGGCGGTGCTTGCGATGTACGCAATATTCGGTGACCCGCTTATATTTTTCCTGGTCATCGGGCCGTCGGCAGTTCTCATGTATTTCATCACAGCGATAGTGCGAACCGGTGCCCAGTTCCTGCACGGTTTTGCAACTCTTTCGGCCGGCGTCGGGTTCCTGGTGGCCAGTTGGGGTATGCTGAGTGGGATTACAGGACAGCCCCATGGTTGGATCACGTTTGTAACGGTCTGTATTGTTTTGCTGATGGTTGGGGTCGTATTGCGCCCAACGGTTCTGCGTCTTGCGCCCACGCCACATCGCATTGCTGCCGAGGACCGGAAAACTGTCTGCTAAAAAACCTGTAGATCTCGGTGTTTTCTGTTCTGGCGGCGGATCTTAGCGGATATTTTTGCTCGACACGGCTTGTGATTCGGCTACCAATCCAGACTGATAATGTAAATACTTTACACTGACGTCGGTCATCTGAGACCGTGAATTTCCCGCCAATACTCTCTCTTTAACAGCCAAACGGGAAGCAATAGAACCAGCAGGAAAATAATGACGTATTTTCCGAAGTTCTGACGCCAGGGTTTTATGGGTTCAGCCATGTAATCCATAAAATTAGTCAGATCGCGCATATCCCTGGAGAATTCTTCTTTACTCATGGTTTCCTGGTTTCCCGCCAGGATCCATGGCATGGCTACATTGTTTAACACACGATTGTTGTAACCAAAGGTCGAATTTTCATCCCTGTAAAATCCCATCAAATAGGAATAAACCCAATCGACTCCCCGGTATTTTGCTTCTAATGTGAGGTCCGGAGGTGCGACCCCGTACACGTTTTTACCTGCATCCGGTGTCATCGCCGAGGAGATGGTATCCGAGATCTTGGTTGCGCCGAAACGCAGCATATTGCTCATTACATCTTCTTCGCTGATTTCAAGGTCCTTGGCCAGGCGCGAATAACGCATATATTTTGCAGAATGACATGATGTGCACTGATTGATAAAAAGATATGCGCCGCGACGCAAAGACTCTTTGTCATGAATATCGGTGTCCGCGCTGTTTAGTTCTATCGTTGAGTCTTCTGCTGCATGCAATACCATGGAATTGAGCATTAGCGCGATCATCAGGTACAGCAATTTCATTGCTGGAGCCCTTGTCCATCGGTGGTAATTCGATCGGGCACTGTTTTGCAGGTTTCCCATCTCGTATAAAAAGGCATTAGCAGGAAGTAGGCAAAGTAAATTACTGTAAATGTGGGTGATACCCATTCAGGCGCCCAATCAGCCGGTTTGATGCCGAGCACCCCAAGGCCAATAAAGCAGAATGTCCAGATCATTAAAAATGCTTTGCTGATTCTCCCCTTGTAACGCAGGGACTTGACTGGGCTGCGATCCAGCCATGGAAGAAAGAAGAGTACAAGAATAGCTCCGGTTATCACTATCAGGCCCCAGAACTTTGCATCCATGCCAAGAAAAGTAATGGTTACCGCTCTTAACATGGCGTAGAACGGGGTGAAATACCAAACCGGCGTGATGTGGTCGGGTGTGCTCAGGTTGTTGGCAGGTATATAGTTGGGGGGTTCAATAAAAAATCCTCCCCCGTCAGGGAAATAAAATATTGTCACAAAGAAAGCCAGGATAAATAAGACTGCCGGGATGAGATCGTGGACGGTGTAATAGGGATGGAAAGGGATACCATCCAGGGGTATTCCGTTTTCATCGGTATGGGCTTTTATATCTATCCCTTCAGGATTGTTTGAGCCTACCTGATGCAAGGCAATCACATGTAAGAAAATGCCTGTAATCAGAATAATCGGAACCAGGGCAACATGAAAGGCAAAAAATCGGCTTAGTGTTGCGCCGCCAATAAAAAAATCGCCCTGTACCCAGATTTGCAGATCTTCTCCAATAACCGGAATGACGCCAATTATATTCATGATTACTTTGGCGCCCCAGAAAGACATATTGCCAAAGGGAAGCACATAGCCAAAAAAACCTTCAGCCATCATCAGAAGGTAAATCACCATGCCGATCAGCCACACTAATTCACGTGGATTCCTGTATGAGCCATAAAGAAAGCCACGATAAATGTGCAAATAGACTGCTATAAAGAAGAAAGAAGCACCGACTTCGTGCATGTAACGAATTATCCAACCGGATTCAACATCACGCATGATGTATTCGATAGATGCAAAGGCACTATCTAATGTGGGTGTGTAGAACATGGTGAGCCAAATACCGCTTAATAATTGGTTGGCAAAGGCAAGGATTGCAAGCGCACCGAAGAAATACCAGAAGTTCAGGTTTTTCGGCGCATAATACTCGCTCATATGTGTCTTAAACGTTTTAACAAGGGGTAGCCGGTAATCAACCCAATGCAGTAAGTCCATGCTTTTTTGACTCAAAAGGCTCATCAGGCTTGCCTCTCTTCATCGATACCTACAACCAGTGTGTTTGCATCCGTAAAATGATGCGGTGGAACCTTGAGATTGGTCGGAGCAGGCACCCCTTTATAGACGCGGCCGGAGAAATCAAATTTTGAACCGTGACAAGGACAAAAAAACCCGGTGAAACCATTGGTATTTTTCTGGTTGCGGAATTTTGGTGTACACCCCAGGTGGGTGCACACCCCCTCGATCACCAATATTTCCGGTTTTATCGAGCGGTAGTTGTTCCTGGCGTACTCGGGCTGCTGATCATCCGCCGAGTCCGGGTTTAGCAATTCGCTATTCAGTTCCAGGGCGAATGCAATCATTTCCTGCGTTCGTTTGACGATATAGATGGGTCGTCCCCGCCATTCCTCGACCAGTAAGGTGCCTGCAGGGATTGTGGTCAGGTCGATGGTTATTGGCGCGCCCGCAGCTCTGGCCCGAACGCTCGGGTTCCAGGAGCGTATGTAGGGGGTCATCCATCCGGCGCCGCCAACGGCAAATAATGAGCAGCTTGTGCCGATCAGAAACATTCTCCGCTCATTGCGTATCTCATTATTACTGTCATTGTTCATACCAAGGCCTCACGAAAATACTGTAACCATACTAATATAGTATACAATAAATTTCCATGAGATTTAGAAGTGCGATCATGAGTGACTGAAGCCAGGATGGCGTCGAGCAGGGGATGTTGTCAGTGCGGCCGGCAGGCAAATGCAGGCAGGAGATTACAGGTCAGGTTGTCATCTCCTTAATGGAAACCGATTGTAGTTTTTCGACTATCTCTCTATTAACTTTGCACCATATATGCGCCAAGGGACAGGTGGCCTCCAGAGAACAGCGATTATCTGCATGAATGCCGGCGCAATCAGTCAGTGAAATCGGGCCATCAATGGCCTGAATGATATCCGCAACACTGATCTCTGATGCCTGGCGGGCCAGCTTGTATCCGCCTCTATTGCCGCGAAAAGAATTGATCAAACCAGCATCGACCATGTATTTGAGTAGTTTGCGTACGGTTGCCAATGGGATTTTGGAACGTTGAACTACCTGTTTGGTGGTTAACAGGCCTTCGGCATCAACAAAAATGGTTGCAATCACCAGGCCATAATCCGGCAATTTTCCTAAACGTAACATTATACTAAAACCATCAAGTCATTAATAACAGTGACATGCCCCCCTGTTGAAGCTGTCCTGATCTATTTAATAAGAATATTCATGTTCATTTACTGCGGCTATATCGTGTGCAGGTTCGCAGGTGTGTCAATCATTGTCCGTATGCATGGGCAATGGATGTGACGGTATAATCGCGCGCATGTTGAAGTTTGTCATTGTTCGATTTCCTGCCGGTTATGTACGTGAATCCTGAAGCAACCCTGGCGCTGTGTCGGATATCGGGGAGCATAAAGGTTGTTTCACAGCCAGAGTACACTGGTGGCTGGCAGAAATGTAGAAACTTAATGCCGCTAGCGTACATTTGCTGTGATTTATGCTATCTGAACTGCGTAAAATATTCTTAAATAGCATGGACGCGGAAAAAAAACTGCAACAACGGATATTTGCCCGGCTACTCCGTCCGTATCTTGAGAAGCTTTACCGGCAAGCCTATTGGTTGACCCGTAACCGGCAAGATGCTGAAGATATTGTGCAAGATGTGCTGATCAAGCTATATCCACGCTGTGAAGATTTGCTGAATATCGAAAAGCTCGAGCCTTGGTTGGCGCGGATCTTGCACCGTACATTTATTGATAACTACCGTCAAAAGCAGCGCAGATCAATGTATGTGGTTGCCAGCAGTGATCCAGAGAGTCTGGAACTACGGAATTTGGGTCAATCGGGCTCTGAACACGATTCTTCGGCTGCATTGTTGGATATTCAGGCCGGGCTCCTTCAGCTTAATGAGGATCAGCGTTTTGTGATCCTGATGCATGATGTTGAGGGCTATACTCTGGTCGAGTTGGAAAATATTCTCGACATTCCGTTGGGGACCCTGAAATCCCGTCTGCATCGTGGTCGCAGAGAATTACGAAAATTCCTTGCCGGTGAGGGAACCTTTTGCTGATTCCCGTCGTGTCCTACTTTAGAGACACGGGTTTGTTATGAATTGCGATAACTTTACAAAATATATTGACGACTATCTCGATGAGACCTGCGCAGAATCGTTGCGGTTGGCATGTATTCAGCATCTGGCTGAATGCGCAGATTGCACGGCGAGATTGCAGCGTGAACGCGAGTTGTTGCAATTACTCGCAAAGCTCCCGGTTCCCGAACCGACGCTAGATTTCCTTGATCGGGCGCTGGATCAATCCATGAATGAGAGCATTCAAGCCGGTATTGACAGGGCCGGCATCGAAGGCGGTAACTGGAGGGCAGCAGTGGGTAGTGCAATCGCCGCCGGACTGGTCATACTCGCATTACTCGGAGTCCTGGAGGCGCCGAATAATGACGCTTTGGTTGCGGAAATTCCTGAGCTGACACTGTCACTCAACGTACCGGACACCATACGGCTGTCTTTTAATTCCAATGCCGAATTACCCGGGGCGCGTCTTACTCTGAAGATTCCTCAAGGCATTGACGTTATTGGCGCTGATGGAAAACGCAGCATCGCCTGGAATACGACTATTAAGCATGGTGCCAATATCCTGGAATTGCCGGTGATCGTTCATGACGCACTTGTTGATGGCAGGATTTTTACTGCAACAGTGAAGCATGAATCCCGGGAAAAAACTTTTTCAATCAGAATTTCAGTAATTTAATAGGGATAGTTAATTATGAAAAACATTATCAGGGATCTTTTTCCTGGGTTGCTGTTAAGCGCGCTTTTGGCGGTGTTTTCGACAGGGTTTGCCAGCGATACGGATGACTTTGATGACATTACAATGGATGTTCTGGACGATGAAAGCTCAATCGAAGGTACGATCATGTCGATGGATGCGGTTCTTGATGATGCAGACAGTGATGGCATCGAAGACGATAGTGATGCGTCGGATGACAGTGACAGTGACTCGTCTGATGACGAAGACAGCGACTCGTCTGATGACGGTGACAGCGATTCGTTTGGAGACGGTGACAGCGATTCGTTTGATGACGGTGACAGCGATTCGTTTGATGACGGTGACAGCGATTCGTTTGATGACGGTGACAGCGACTCGTTTGATGACGGTGACAGCGACTCGTTTGATGACGGTGACAGTGCTGACGAAGACGATAATGTCGGTGATGTTGATGATGTTGCTGATGAAGACAGTGACAGCGTCGATGATGACGATCAGGCCATCTGAATTATTCTGAATAGCTGACTGTATTCAGCGAAACTCATTGCCCCGGCGTGACTGCCGGGGGCGATTTATATTAGACTTAAAAAAATGACTATAAATCTACGCTTGGTCAGGATGTTAATCTGCCTGACAATTACATTTTTCAGCATTTCTGCCCAGTCAGCCAGTCAGGAAACTGATTCGGAAAAGCTAATGGCAGCCGGCAATGATGCCTTTCGAAGTGGTGATTTTACTGCCGCACTTGAGTCGTATGAGACTGCCCGGAACGGGGGCGAGCAAAGTCCCCTGCTGTTGTTCAACATGGGTGTTGCCTACTATAAGCTTGGCGAGCACGACCAGGCCAATGAGGCTTTTAAATCTGCGGCCCTTGAGTCGGAGCTGGCTACACTTGCTTACTTTAATCTGGCGCTGAACGAAAGGAAAATCGGTAATTATGATCAGGCAATGACCTGGTTAGAGCGCGCCCGGGATAATGCCGGGAGTGAAGCGGAGCGACGTTACGTGAAGCGAATGCTCAACTTGTTCAGTGAAGAAGTTGAGTTGTCCAACCGCCGCAAGGCTCGAAGTATCAGGACGGATGCAGCGCTTCGAGAGCCTGAGCTTGCGTGGTCTATGTCTGTAATGTTTGGCTATGATGATAATGCATTCAGGTCACCCGACAGTTCGTATAATGATTTAAGCCAATCAGGCGCTCCGCTTGTTAATCCTGATACACAATCCGGTTTTTACCTTCCGATTGTGTTGAGAGGTGAATATGCTTATCCGGTCGGCAAAACATCCAACTTGGGTGGATCGTACCAATACCGCGGGGATCTATATCTGGATTCCGAGCTAAGTAATGCCGATGAAAGCGCTCATCGTTTTGCGCTCGGTTACGAAAAGCTGCTTGGTAAGAGATTAAGCTCCAAACGCCGGGTTGGAGTTGCTATCGTGTATCAGGTTCATGAAGAAACTGATTTTGATCGTGACGATGGGCTCGAACAACTGTCTAATGGTGCGGATATTTCTGATCGGTTTGACTATGATAGTACGGGTGTTGAGGCAACGTTACGGAACCGCAAAGACCAGTTTGGTTACGGTTTGGACGCGCGCATCCAGCGACGAGATTACAAGAATATTACAAATATATTCTCGTATGATCATGACTTCACGTTGTTGGGTGGCTACCTGAATTATCGATTTACCCCGCAGGCCAGAACGGAACTGAGTTATACCTACTATGTTCGCGATTACGATGAGCGACGGGCGCGTAATGAACTTGGTGATGCTTTGCCGGTCAATCCGGCGCTGAAATATACCTATCACAAAATTGAGGTTGCTCAACTGCAACGTTTCAGTACTGCACTGCTTGCTGAGTTTAGCTATTCATACCTTAAACGGGATGATGATTTTGTCGGTTATAACGACTATGACCAGCACCAGATTAAGCTTGCCGGCAGTTACCGGTTTTCCCCGCAACTAAGGGGTTTGTTGCGAGTATCCTGGCGTGACCTGGAGTACCCGAATGGCTTTGCGTTTAATGAACCTGCCGCAGGGAAAAAGCAGTACGATGAATTTGAACTCTTCCTGGCTGCCGAATATTCGTTGACGGAGCGCCTGTCCATCTGGACAAGGATTCGTTATCAGGATGTCGGTTCGACCGACCCGCGTGGTGCCTATGATCGAACTCGCGCCTCGCTGGGGATCAGCTGGCAGAGCAAGTAATCATTTGATAGCGGGATTACCCTCTTTTTACCCCGGGGTCTGGTCAATACAGGAACCCGGAATTTAGCTGCCGTGATGGTTTATTCGGTTTTTCCGCTTGCATAGGGTGGAAACGGCCCAAGGTGGATGCCACTGTCAGCGATCAACGTCTCGCCGGTAACTAGACGGGACCCGGCGCCGATCAGGAAAAAAACCAGGGTTTCGGCAATGTCTTCGGCATGTGCGACTTCCTTAAGCGGCAGGGCATCGGCTGTCGAGTTGATCAGTTGCTCGTAGGCATCATCACTCATATTGCCCTGTAGCCAGCGGGTCTGGATCATGCCGGGTACCACCGTGTTAATGCGAATTTCAGGAGCGAGTACATGGGCGAGTGACTTGGTCATCAGATTCAGCGCCGCCTTGGACGCAGCATACGGAATGGATGATGCGATCCCGGTTACACCGCCAATCGATGAGTCGTTGACGATTGCGCCGCCAACCTTGCGCATATGCGGTTCGACGGCGCGGATCATCTGGTATGCGCCAACGACGTTAACGGCATAGATATTCAGGAAATCTTCCTTGTCAATGCCGTCTAACTGCGGGTACGGGTTAAATTTTGTGCGTGCCGCATTGTTGACCAGGTAATCGATCCGTCCCCATTCATCGATCGCGGCCTGTGTCATACGCCGGCAATCGGCGTCCTCTGACACGTCGGCCTGCACCGTGATTGCTGCAACCCCATGTTCGCGACAGGTCGCTGCTGTTGCCTCGGCTTCGGTCTCGCTACGTGTGTAGTTGATAATGACATTGCAGCCTTTTTCGGCCAGCAGGATAGCCGTGGCAGCACCGACGCCGGTGGCGGAACCGGTCACAATGGCAACTTTCCGTTCTTGATCAGACATTCTTTATAATCCTGTGTTGTACGCACCATAATTGTGCGTCTTGCGGCGAAGATTATACCGGTCCGTGAAATTTAAAAAGCATCTTCCTTTTTCGTCTGCGCCACCGTACAGATTTTAATGCGCGTCAGCAGCGCTTAGACTGGATGTGCAGTAGGCGGATATCCTGAGTAAACTCATGGATGGTACAACCGCAGGTTAGTGGGTGTGCTATCTTTCCTTTCCCCGCAGACCGGGGTATAAAAATTTCAGAACAAACGGGAGTAATTTCATGGCTTTCAAGGATATGCGCGAGTTTTTGAGCATTCTGGATGGGCGTGGGCAGCTAACACAGGTCGATATTCCGTTGAAAGTGTCGCGTGGTGATAATGAGTTGCAGGAGTTAATGCGTCATCTTGCCGAGATTGACGGCCCGGCACTCGTGCTGAACAACCTGACAGGCTATAACACGCCCGATATTCCGGTTCTGTTTAATTTGTTTGGCACCCGCGAACGCACTGCCATGGTGATCGGGTCGGATAATCCGCTGGAGGCAAAAAAGAAGCACGCTGCTATCCTGAGTGATCCGTCATGCTGGCATGCCCCGGTGACCATCGACGGCGATGCCCCCTGTCAGGAAGTTGTCATCAACGAGGAAGATATTTCTCTGGACAAGCAGTTGCCGGCCGTCTGGTTTGGTCGCGAAGGGGCAGCGTATATTTGTGGTGGCGTCGTTGTCAGCAAAGATCCTGAGACCGGTGAGCGCAATGTCGGCTGGTACCGGTTGACCCAGTTCTGGCAATGCGAGCATCCCACTGGTGGCACGTATGATGATGAACGACAGAAGAAGAAGCTGTCGATTTTCGCCTTCTGGAATCCACCGATGAGTCATATTGGGCTGCATCTTGCCAAGGCACGCCGGATGGGTCAGCCGCTTGAGATTGCAATCGCGAACATCTGTGACCCAACGATTCACATGGCAGCGGGAACGGCCATTCCGTTTGGCCAGGATGAGTTTGCCTTTGCCGGCGGTTTGCGCGGCGAAGCTGTCGAACTCGTGCAGTGCAAGACGGTTGATCTTGAGGTGCCGGCATCGGCCGAATACGTGATCGAGGCGGTGATCCCGCCTGAGAATAATGATGACATCATCGGCTGGCATTCCAACTCGGTCGGTTATTACGACAAGCACCAGGTGTTTCCTGTTGTTGACGTCAAGTGCATCACCCATCGGCAGAACCCGTATTGGTACGCGACGATGGAGATGATGCCGCCATTTGATCATAACTACATCGCGTTGCTGCCGGTTGAAGGTGAATTACTGGCTGACCTGCAGCGCAAGATCCCCGAAGTTCAGGATGTTGTCGTGACCCCGAACATGACGTACATCGTGCAGCTGACCGTCGACGGTGAAAACAAGCCGCATCCGTACTTTGGCAAGTTTGTCTTGCATGCTGTCTGGGGGGCGCAGGGTCGTTGGGGTCGTGTAGCGAAGATCGTGGTCGTAGTCGGCCCGGATGTCGATCCTTACGATCTGACCTCTGTTGAGTGGGCGATCCAGACTCGGGTCCAGCCGTATAGCGATACGATCATCAACCAGTCAGCCCAGGCGATGGTTCTCGACCCGTCTGCACCGAAGGGTGCGCATGGGTTTGGTGTCATGTCCGAGCAGATTGGCTTTGATGCCTTGGTCAAGGTTCCGGAACGTTTTGATGATTATGCCGAAGTCAGTCAGGCGGACCCTGAGAAGGTCAGGATAATTGCTGAAAAAATGAAGGATATTCTTGGCTGAGATCTGGTTTGACAGGGGTTATGCCAAAAATTTGCATCTATGGTGTCGGAGCGATTGGGGGATTGCTGGCGGCTCGTCTCGCTTTATCAGGATACCCGGTCACGGGGATTGCGCGCGGTGCGCAGCTCGATGCGATTCGGCGTAACGGGTTGACCTTATGTGCTGCCGGCAAGACACACCAGGTAGCCATTGAATGTGTCGAGCGACCGGCTGATGCCGGGCCACAGGATATTGTCTTCATCACCTTGAAGTCACATATGTTGCCGGCGATTGCCGCTGACATCGAAGCCTTGCTTGGCCCCGATACCGTGGTGGTGACGGCCACCAATGGTATACCGTGGTGGTATTTTTCGGGTCTCGATATAGAAAACCCCGTGCCGCTCGACAGCGTCGACCCGGGCGGAGCCTTGTGGCGAAATATCGGTCCCGAACGGGCCATTGGGGCGGTTGTATTTCCGGCTGCCCGGGTTGTCGAGCCGGGGGTCATCGAGCATATCTTCGGTGACAGCCTGGTGGTGGGCGAACCGGATGGTCATTCGAGCAGCCGCATCCGTGCCTTGTCTGTGGTGCTTGAACAGGCGGGGTTTGTGGCACCGATACACGATAATATCCGCGCAGAGCTGTGGACCAAGTTGATTGCTAATGTGGCCTATAACCCGGTTAGTATTTTGACCGGCGGTACGATCGGTGATTTGCTCGATGATCCGGGAACTTTCGCAGTGCTCAAGCGGCTCATGGATGAGGTTGCAGCCGTTGCGGGTGCGCTGGGTGTGGATGCAACGATGGAGCCTGATGTAGTGCTGCAAAGAACCAGGCCATTGGGCGCACACCAGACGTCGATGTTGCAGGATCTTGAGGCCGGCCGGTCCGTTGAGTTGGATCCGATTGTCGGTGCGGTACATGAACTGGCCGGTCGTACCGGGGTTGACACACCGGCACTCGATTTTGTGGTGGCTCTCGCGGGACAACGGGCAAGGCTTGCGGGTTGTTATTGAGGTTGTTTTGCCGGTACCAATCAGACAGGCAGCTTTGCAACGCCTGTACTCAGAGGTTTCATGGGTTATAGCATCGCAGAAAAAATTATTGCCGGGGCGGCAGGTCGTGATTCGGTCGTGCCCGGCGAGATTGTTACCTGTAAAGTTGATCTTGCATTACTGCTCGATTCGGGTGGCCCGCGGCGTATCTGGCCGCGTCTGAAAGAGCTTGGCGTCGGTGTCTGGGATCCGGACAAGATTGTCATCGCGACCGATCACTTCACGCCGGCCGTCGATGCCGAGTCGGCGGCAATTTTGCAATTGACACGTGATTTTGTCCGGGAATTCAAAATTCCACGGTTCTTCGACATGCAGGGTATTGGTCATGTCGTACTGGCCGAACACGGCATTGTGCAGCCTGGCATGTTCGCCTGCGGCGGTGATTCGCATTCGAGTAATGGGGGCGCGTTCGGTTGTTACATGGTCGGTTTCGGTGCCATCGAGATGACCGGTATCGTCGTGACCGGTGAGATCTGGTTGCAAGTACCCGAGACGGTGCGCGTGAACTGGTCGGGTGCATTCAGTCCCGGTGTTGCGGCCAAGGACATCATGCTGATGCTGTGTCGCGAGTTGGGTATTAATAATGCATTCAAGGTCATTGAATTCGGCGGCGATACGGTTGCAGCGATGTCGATGAACGAACGCGCAACCCTGACCAATATGGCGGCCGAGATGGGTGCGGAAACCGGTATCGTCGAACCTGATGACACCACGCTGGCTGCAATTCGGGCCGGGGGGCAGGCTCCGGATGCTGCTGCGCTCGACTGGTGCAGCGATGCCGATACCGACTATGAGGTGGTGCACAACTTCGTGGCAACTGAACTTGCACCGCAGGTTGCTGCGCCCCATTCACCGGCAAATTCGGGTTCGGTGAGCGAATTGACCAACGTGGGCATCGATCAGGCTTATATCGGCGCCTGCGTGGGCGCCAAGCTGTCGGATCTGCACATGGTTGCCGAGGTATTGAAAGGGCGAACGGTTGCCGGCGGTACGCGCCTGCTGGTTGCGCCGGCCTCGCAACAGGTTCTGACTGCTGCAACAACTGACGGTACCCTGAAAATACTGGTCGATGCCGGTGCTTACCTGTTGCCAACCGGTTGTGGCGCGTGCGCGGCACTGGGCGCCGGTATCCTGGCTGAAGATGAAGTGTGTATCTCGTCGACAAATCGAAATTTCAAAGGGCGGATGGGCGCTAATTCAGCCTCGGTGTATCTGGGCTCGCCGTACACGGTTGCTGCCTCGGCGGTTGCCGGACGGATTGCCGATCCGCGGGAGATGCTGGCATGACGGGCATATCCGGTCGTGCCTGGGTATTTGGAGACGGTGTGAATACTGATGTCATGGCGCCGGGGCTGTTTTTCAAAGCTCCGCTTGAAGTCCTGGCGGCGCACTGCATGGAAGCCATCGACCCGGCCTTTGCGGCGAATATCGTGGCCGGTGATATTGTTGTAGCCGGCCGTAACTTCGGTGTCGGCTCAGCCCGTGAGCAGGCGCCCATGGCACTCCAGCATCTTGGGGTCGGTGCGATCCTGGCGGAATCCTATGGCCGAATCTTTTATCGTAATGCGCTGTCTTTTGGTATCCCGACGCTGATATTTCCCGAGGCGGGCGACATAGCGGCCGGTGACGATCTGCTGATCGACCCACTGGCCGGGCAGGTTGAAAATCGAACCCGGGGAAAACTGTACACTGTCACCGGATTACCCGCGCACCTGATGGCTATGGTCAGTGCCGGCGGACTCATGCCTTACCTCAAGCAGCGCTTGTCTGCACAAGGAGCCTCCTGATGTCACATGCTCGCAAGCTCAGACAGCAATTGGCAGCGCCGGAGCCGATTGTTGCCCCCGGGTGCTTCGACGGGCTGACCGCGTTGTTAATCGAACAGGCCGGTTTCGGCTGTGCTTACCTGAGTGGCGCAAGTATTGCGTTCACGCGCCTCGGTCGTCCTGATATTGGTCTGACGACCATGACCGAAGTGGCCAACGTGATCAGCAATATTCGCGAACGAGTTGATATTCCGTTGCTTGTCGATGGTGACACCGGGTTTGGTAATGCGCTGAACGTCAAGCGTACGGTTCGCCTGTTTGAGCGCATGGGTGCCTCAGGTATTCAACTTGAAGACCAGACCCTGCCGAAACGTTGTGGTCACCTTGATGGCAAGCAGCTTGTGCCGGTTGGCGAGATGCTTGGCAAGATTCGTGCGGCCCAGGATGCGCGACTGGATGCTGATACAGCGATCATCGCGCGTACTGATGCGATTGCCGTGACCGGCCTCGATGAAGCTCTTGAGCGGGGTAACGCTTACATTGAAGCGGGTGCCGACGTGCTGTTTATTGAATCGCCGCTGGATGATGAGCAGTTGAAAGTTGTCGGCCAGGCGCTGGGCAATCGTATTCCGCTGCTGGCAAATATGGTTGAAGGCGGCAAAACACCTTTGCATAGTGTTGATGAGCTCGCGGCGCTCGGCTTTAAAGTGGTTATTTTCCCTGGTGCCATGCTGCGCATAATCAGTCGCGCGGGCAGTGAATATCTTGCCGCTTTGTATCGTGATGGCACTACCGCCGGTATCATGGAGCGGATGTTTGACTTTAATACGCTTAACAAAGTCATCGGTACTGATACGATGCTGGCTGATGGCGATCAATATGCAAATAAAAAATAACTTTATAAAACATTTATTTAAATTTATTATTTAAAGTAAATAATAGCTTAGAAAAAAGTCTTTTTCAGATACAATCACACCATGAACGCAATACCTGACAGTGGTTTTGACCAGCCGCAGAAAAAAACCACCCGCTTTCGCCAATTGCTGGATAGCGGCGCGCTGGAGTTTCTGCTCGAGGCGCACAACGGCATCACGGCAAAAATAGGTGAGGAGGCGGGCTTCAAGGGCCTGTGGGCAGGCGGCCTGTGCATGTCGGCGCAGTATGGGGTGCGCGACAGCAACGAAGCAAGCTGGACGCAGATACTGGAGATGCTTGAGTTCATGGCCGATGCGACGAGTGTCCCGATCCTGCTCGACGGCGATACCGGTTACGGGAATTTTAATAATGTTCGCCGCCTGGTGCGTAAACTCGAGCAGCGCGGTATTGCCGCAGTATGTATTGAGGACAAGCTGTATCCGAAGACCAATAGCTTCATCGACGGCAACCAGCAGCAACTTGCCGAGATCGATGAATTCTGTAGTCGGATCAAGGCCGGCAAGGATGCGCAGACCGATGATGAGTTTGCCATTATCACCCGCGTCGAGGCATTTATTGCCGGCTGGGGACTCGGTGAGGCATTGAAACGTGCCGAGGCATACCACGCGGCTGGTGCGGACGGTATTCTAATCCATAGTGCGCTCAACACACCTGCCGAAGTGCTGGCATTCAAGCAGGAATGGGCTGACCGTTCGCCCGTACTCATCGTACCGACAAAGTATTACGCGACCCCAACCGAGGTGCTGAGCGAGGCCGGTTTCTCGATTGCGATTTGGGCCAATCACATGTTGCGCGCCGCCATTACGACCATGCAGGAGTGCGCCGAGACCCTGGCGCGGGAACAAAACCTGTGCTCGATAGAGGATCAGGTCGCTTCGGTCAAGGAAATTTTCCGCTTGCAGGGTGCGTCCGAATTGCAGGCTGCCGAGGAACGTTATCTGCCCAAGGATACGCCGGCTCAGGCCATCATCCTGGCCGCATCCCGCGGCGCTGCGCTTGGCACATTAACCGACAAGCGACCCAAAACCATGGTTGAGGTGCGCGGGCAGCCGTTGCTCGGGCATATCGTCACGGCCTACAACGCATCGGGTATCAAGGACATTACGGTGGTGCGCGGTTACCGGCCCGCGACGGTAAACCTGCCGGCACTTAAATATGTCGATAACCCGGACTTCGCCGATACCAGCGAACTGCTGTCGCTTGACTGTGCGTTAAAAGCGGCTGGCAGGGGTGATGCTCGCGGTGATCTGTATGTATCGTTTGGAGATGTTATCTTCAAGCGTTACATTCTCGATGGTCTGGCTGAACTGGCGGCCGACTTTGTCATTGCCGTCGATACGGACTGGAGTGAGTCGGTTAACCGTGGCCGTGCGGCCGACTATGTGCGCTGTTCCGAATCGTATTCACGTCATACGTTTTATCGTGAAGTGACGCTCGTGGCTGCCGGTGAGAAACTGGGCGATGATGAGATCCACGGTGAGTGGATGGGTGTACTCAGAGTATCGGCAAGCGGGTTGGCATTTTTCACGGCTCTGGTCGATGAACTGGCGGCCCAGCCTGAGAATCGCTGCGGCAAGTTGCACCAGGTACTCGATGAGTTGGTTCGTCGCGGACAAACAGTGCGGGTTGTCTATACGACCGGGCATTGGCTTGATGTAGACAGTCTTGATGATGTGCTGGCTGCGGGCAGCTTTGCATGATTGAGGCTGGCGCGTTCATCCGGCGTGCCCATGCGTACGGTTTTTCTCTGTATACCGGCGTACCGTGTTCGTACCTGAAGCCTTTTATCAATTACGCCATTGATGCGCCCGACATGCGTTATGTCGGCGCCGTGAATGAGGGTGATGCCGTTGCCGTGGCAGCCGGTGCCGAACTGGCCGGACAGCGTGGGGTTGTCATGTTTCAGAACTCCGGTTTCGGAAATGCGGTTAACGCGCTGACGTCTTTAACCCACACGTTTCGCATCCCGGTGCTGATCATCGTGACCCTGCGCGGTGAACCTGGCGGCCCGGCTGATGAGCCGCAACATGAGTTAATGGGGCAGATTACCGGTGATCTGCTCGACCTGACAGGCATTAGCTGGGACTGGTTCCCGAGTAAGGAAAGCGAGATTGAGCCGGTACTCAAGCGGGTTATAGCGACGATGGATAGCGAGCAGCGTCCATTTGCACTGATCATGCGCAAGGGCAGCGTCGCAAAGCATGCATTGCAATCAGTTCCACAGGCAGGTTCGCCGCAAGCGCAACCGATGAGTATTCCGCTGCCGACGGCACAGCGTACGGAGATGCTGGCTGCTGTACAGACCGCCGTGGGTATGGAGACGATTGTTATCGCGACCACCGGTTATACCGGCCGTGAATTGTATGCGCTGGAGGACCGGCCCGGTCAGTTGTACATGGTCGGCTCCATGGGTTGTGCGGCAAGCCTCGGTCTGGGTGTTGCGCTGGCCAGGCCTGACCGGCGTGTTGTGGTGCTTGACGGTGATGGTGCATTGTTGATGCGCCTTGGTGCGCTGGCTATGCTCGGAAACGAACGCCCGCCCAACCTTGTGCATGTTTTATTCGACAATGGCATGCATGAATCGACCGGCGGTCAAACCACCCTGTCAGCGGGGGTCGATTTTTGCGCGCTGGCCAGTGCCTGTGGTTATCCGTCGGTTGTTACGGCGTCAGAACCGGATGCACTGGGCGCGCAACTGGCAACCCCGGTCGGGCAACTCAGGTTCATTTATGCGCCGATTCGACCCGGCGTGCCGGAGGGTTTGCCGCGGCCGATCATTACCCCGGTCGAGGTTGCCGAGCGGTTGCGTGCGCATATCGTCGCAGGAGGCTGACAGTGAAACGTAACATCCTGTTAAACCCCGGCCCGGTCACGCTGACCGAGCGGGTCAGAAAGGCAATGATTCGCGATGATTGGTGTCACCGTGAACCCGAGTTTGCAGAACTTACGCGCGAGATTAACGCTGAACTTGTGCGGGTTTATCCGGATATGGAGGCGGATTTTTCTGCCGTCATGATGACCGGTTCGGGAACCAGTGCGGTTGAAGCGATGCTGGCGAGTTTTGCACCGGATAGCGCCACCACGCTGGTGCTTGCCAATGGGGTGTACGGTGAGCGAATGGCAAAGATGCTGGCTGCGCATCGCAAACCATATGTCATGTTACGGGGGGGATGGGCGGCAGGCGTCGATGTCGATGAGGCGGCCCGGGTATTGGGTCGGCATCCTGAGATTACGCATGTTGCGACCGTGCACCACGAAACGACAACCGGTCGACTGAATGACCTGGATGCCATCGGTGCGCTATGCAGGGCAGGAAATTTATCGCTGCTGCTCGACGGCGTCAGCAGTTTTGCAGCTGAAGCAATTGATGCTGAAGCATGGAACCTGGCTGGCGTTGCGGCGACGGCGAATAAATGCCTGCATGGTGCGCCCGGATTGTCATTCGTCATTGCACGCAATGCATTGTGGTCAGATGCGCAGACTGAGGCAAGCAGCGTCTACCTGGATTTACAGGCCTATTACGCGGGCCAGCATGGCGATGGTTACTCGCCGTTCACCCAGGCAGTGCCGGCAGCGTTCGCGTTACAGGCAGCGTTGATTGAATTGCGCGCAGGCGGTGGCTGGACCGAGCGACGTCGCATCTATCAACAGAGGGCGCGCAGAATTAATGAAGAATTAACTTCATTAAATATTCGTATGTTATTGAAAGAAAAAGAATACTCATGCGTTCTTCGCTCCTATTTTTTACCCGATGGCTGTGATTACAGGGTTGCCCATGATGCGTTTAAGCGGGCCGGATTCGTCATCTATTCCGGGCAGGGGCAGTTTTCAGAAAACCTGTTTCGGCTGGCCAACATGGGTGCTATCGGGGCGGATGATCTTGATGCCCTGGCAGGCGCGTGCGCCGATATCTTCGGGCCATATAAATGATTCGGAGCGCCGTAATCCTGGCTGCCGGCATGGGCACGCGCCTGGCTGGTGAGCTAGAGGATTGCCCGAAAGGCTTTCTGCGGCTGGGTCGCCAATCGATTATCGAGGAATCAATCGAGCGACTGGTTGCGGCCGGAATTCAGGATATTGTCATAGTCACCGGACATTGCGCCGATTATTACGACCGGTTTGCGTCCGGACAGGGGGGCCTGGTGCGAACCGTGCATAACCCGCATTTTGCCGATTCAGGGAGTATGTACTCACTGTATTGCGCGCGTGATGTTGTCGACCAGGATTTTTTATTGCTTGAGTCGGATCTGATCTACGAATCGCGCGCGCTGACCGAACTGCTGATCGAACCGGCCACCGATGCCATCCTTTTGTCCGGGCCAACCGGTGCCGGCGACGAGGTCTGGGTACAGACTCGTGACGGCAACCTCGTGGCGATGTCCAAGAATCGCAGTGTGCTTACCAATTCGGCGACCGGTGAACTTGTCGGCATTAGCAAAATTTCCGCCACTTTGTTCGCGTTAATGCAGGAAATCGCCGCTCAGGCGTTCACAACTTCTTTGCATTTCGATTATGAAACAGATTGCCTGGTCGTTGCGGGGGAGCGTCGGCCCATTTATTGCCCGTTGATAGCCGATCTTGTCTGGACGGAAATCGATGATCCCGCTCATCTGCAGCACGCTCGCGAGCAGATCTACCCGCAGATAGCGAAAATCGACGGTTGATTACTGCTGTTTCAGGGCCGGTTTGCCGTTGCGAGAGTAACGTAGCTGGAGGATTCCGCAACAGTTTTGCTAGGGTGTTCCGGATTGGTTTCTGCGGTCGCTGATAAAGAACAGGCGACGGGTAAAAACCGACTGGAACAGTGGATCCAGCCAACGGTAGAGGCGCCCGGATATATACACGCTCCGGCCTTTTTCGATGGCTTGCAGGCCTTCACTGACCACTACATCGGCGTCATACCAAAGCCACTTCGGCAAGCTGTTTTTCATCGCCATGAGTCCCGCACGCTGATGGAACTCGGTATGGGTGAATCCTGGACACAGGGCGCAGACCTTGACGCCCGAGCCGTGCAGGGTCAGGGATAATTCTTCTGACAGGGCAATTAAATAGGCTTTGGCCGGTCCGTAGTTAGAATTGCCGGAGCGAGGAATGCGTCCGGCTACCGAGGCGATATTGATGATCCGGCCAAAGTTTCGTTCCCGCATGCCCGGTACGAACAGATGACACATCTGCGCTACCGACACCATCATTAATTCAATAAATCGGGTGTGTACCTGCCAGTCTCGCTCGGTGAGCAAATCAGGACCGGCGATACCGGCATTATTGACCAGGTAGTCGATGTGTATGCCTTGAGTCGCGAGGTGGGTGAAAATCTGTTGTGGTGCTTCCGGTTTGCTCAGGTCTGCCGGTAAAGCCCGTGCGTCGATGCCGTACTCATGTTGCAGTTCTGCTGCGGTGGCATGCAGGGGTTCCGGGTTGCGGGCAACCAGAACCAGTCGGTAACCCAGAGCAGCAAGTTGGCGGGCAAATTCTTTGCCGAGCCCTGCAGAAGCACCGGTAATTAATGCGGTTTTGTCCATGATTTTATCGGCTCGTGTTTTTTCGGATATTATAGATGAGGGTGGCGATGTCCGCTTTACTTCCGCCTTGCAGCCCTGCCTGACACCAGGGGTGAGATTTCTTGTTCTCGTCTGTCTTTGTTTGGTATGGAAAGGTGCGGGCCAATGCAGGTTATGCCTTGATCTGCGATGAGTAGGTTATAGTCACTGCGAACTTTTCTGCAGAGTGCTTTCATGTTATGAACCGATTATGAATTCCACCCGATTACAGGCTTTCATCGAACAGTGGCACCAGGTCTTCGAGCAGAATGATCCAAGCCTGATTCTGCCGTTGATTGATGACGATATCGAGTTCTACTCACCGGCTATTTTTGCGCCAAAACGCGGCAAGGCCGAAGTGATTGAACTGCTCGGTATTGTGTTTGAGATTTTTGAGGGTTATCGAGTCACTGATACCTGGACAAAGGGCAATGAAGTCATGTTTGAATTCGAGGTTCAGGTAGGTCAATACACGTTGCAGGGCATTGACCGTTTTCGGCTCGACGATGACGGCAGGGTCGTGCAGATGAAGGTCTGGATCCGCCCTTTAACGGGGTTGAAGGAACTGGCCCGTACTGTGAGCAGGCGTGGGCTGGATAGTCACCTTGCCAAGCAGGGCATGTTCGCTAAGACGCTTATCCGTGCGCAGGTTCGCCTGGTATCTTTAATGCGGGCCATTGAGGAAGGATTTAAGTAGGGGAATCTCAGTGCAAGCCGCTCCGGCATGCGCGGGCGCCCTGGCTTCAGCCGGCTTTTTATACAAAATCGGGCTATTAACCGACCAGCGCAGCAATAAAAACCAGCTTGCCGGTGTAGAATAGCTGCCAGTATCAATCAGGATTCGATTATGAAATTCAGCCAACGTGAACCTGTCAGTCGGTGGATGCAGGGTACAGTCGCCTTGTTGCTTGTCATGCTTGCCGTGCCGGCATGGGCCTACCTGGATCCGGGTACCGGCAGCATGATAATTTCAGCCATTGTCGGGCTGTTTGCGACTATCGGGTTGGCGGTCAAGACCTACTGGTACAAGATCAAGGCACTCATGCGCAAGGATGGAGCGGAAACCGCGGTCTGTGACGAGGCTCAAATGGATTCGGAGAGTACGGCAGACCATTGAGCGGAATTGGTCGTTTTATCTCGAACTGGAGGCAGTATCGGGCCTTCAAGCGATTGCCGGGCGAGAAACGGAAAATCGTTGTCTTTTCCGAGAGTGCGCAGGATTGGTGTCATCATGCGTCGGTAATTGATGAGTTGACCGGTCGGCTGGGCCGGTCAATTTGCTACGTTGCATCCGATTCAACCGACCCTGGTTTGCATCAGGACAATCCTGCTATCCACCCGTTCTGTATCGGTAATGGATTCTTTCGTATCGTGTTCTTTCAGACGCTGCAGGCCGACGTTATGGTTACGCAGTTGCTGGATCTCGATAACAAGGATCTGAAGCGTTCAGTGCACCCGGTGCACTATGTCTACATGTTTCATTCGCTGATTAGCACACACATGGCTGATCACGAAAATTCCTTTGATCATTACGATACGATTTTGTGTGCTGGTCCGCACCATGCAGAAGAAATACGCCGGCGCGAAGTGCTGCGCGAATTACCGGCAAAGCGGCTGGTGCCGCACGGTTATTTTCGACTTGAGCAGTTGCTGGCCGAACGCCGCGATGCTCCACCGCTTGGCGATCCTGTGAATATCCATGTATTACTCGCACCGTCATGGGGTGAACAGACGATTCTTAATCTGTTTGGGCTGGAATTGACCGGGATTTTGCTTGCTGCAGGCTATACGCTAACGCTGCGACCGCATTTTCAGACCCGCTGGATGACGCCTGAGGTTATCGATGCGATTATCGACCGGTACGGTAAACATCCAAAGTTCAGATTGATAGAACAAATGGGAGAGAGCGACTCGTTATATGACTCGCATGTCATGATTACCGACTGGTCCGGCGCGGGCATGGACTACGGGCTCGGACTGGAAAAGCCGGTGCTGTATATCGATGTACCGCCGAAGTCACGTAACGATACGTGGCAGGAACTTGGCCTGGAGCCGCTGGAGATGTCGGTGCGGGCGAAGATTGGTGCCGTTGTTGCGCCGCAAGACCTTGCCAGCATACCGGACGAGATTAACCGCTTGTTGCGTAATCCGGATCAGATTCACCGCCAGATTGCTGCCGTACGTGAAGCCAGTGTGTTTAATCTCGGTTCGAGCGCAGCGGCTGCAGCCGAGGCGATAATTGCCATTGCCGACGAATTGGTCGATGAAAAGCCCGGAGCCTGACAGCATGACCGAATTGATTGCGCCCCGTCGACGTTTGCTGCGCTGGAGCGGTTGGTTTGGGGTCATCAATGCCGGTTTGTTTGCGCTCGTCGCACTACGCTACCTGTGGCTTTATCCTTTTCCCAGTGATGGTCTCGGTGTGGCCTATACGGTTCTGACTTTTGTCGGCCACCTGACATTGTTGTCGGTAGTACCGATGTTCATTGTATTGCTGCCATTTGTAATCGTGTTACGGTCACGACGGCTGGTCATGGCGTTGGGTGTCGTCATCGCGGCGTGCGGATTGAGTCTGCTGTTTCTGGATACCAGCGTATTTGCCGAGCATCGCTTTCATCTTGGCGTATTGACAGCCAGTTTGTTCGAGGTATCCACCTGGGTATTTGTCGCCATCCTGTTGGTGATTTTTCTCTTCTTCGAAGCGATACTGGCAGGAATTGTCTGGCGAAATTTTGCGCTTGCCGACGGTTCAAGGCACGGCCGGCTCCTCGCTGCAGTGTTACTCGGTTGTTGGTTAGCCAGTCAGGCCATCCATATTTGGGGTGATGCCGTCGGGCATACACCGGTTACGCAGTTCACCCGTTTCATGCCTTTGTATTATCCGATTCACGCCAAGCGGGATTTGGCGCGACTCGGTTGGGTCGACCCGGGAGTGGCGCGCCAGCAGCGCATGTTGCGCGGCAGCCTCGAGGCTGCTGACGGCCAGTTGAATTACCCTCTGAAGCCGCTTAAGTGTTCGGCCGTGAATGCCGACCTGCCAAATATCGTAATCATCCTGATCGATGCGCTGCGGCCGGATGCCATTGATCCCCGGTTGACGCCAACGCTTGCCAGGTTTCGGGCCGAGGCCTTGTATTTTAACCAGCAATACAGCGGCGGTAACTCATCGCGCATGGGACTGTTTTCGATGTTTTATGGCCTGCCCAGTACGTATTGGCAGGCCTTTTATGACTTGCAACAAGCCCCGGTCCTGATGGATGAGATCAAGGCGCGTCCCTATGAGGTAGGTTTGTTCAGTGCGGTCGGTTTCGGTAGTCCGACACTGATCGATCGGACGGTGTTTGCGGGTTGGCCGAATCTGGCGGAAAAACGCCATGATATTGCGGCAACAGAGCGGAATAAAATGGTCACGGCAGACTGGTTGCGATGGCTCGAAAAACATAATCAGGAGCGGCCATTTTTCAGCCTGGTTTATTACGATCCGCCAATGAATGATGTCGCCCTGGAGCCGGATAACCCGTTGCCGGGGGATGATCGTTTCACACATAACGAAAAGGCACGTAGCCTCTGGCAGCAATACCGGTTGGCTATCCGCATGCTTGATGGTGAGGTGCAGGTGGTACTCGATTCGCTCCATCAACGCGACTTGTTAGACGATACCATCGTCATCATTACCAGCGATCACGGTTATGAGTTTGATGATAATGGCATCGGGCATTACGGGCACGCGAGTAATTTCAGTAAAGTGCAATTGCGTGCTACGTTGATGATGCGCTGGCCGGGTAAGTCAGCCGGTGCTGTCGATTACCGGACGACCCATCATGATTTACCGGTTACGTTGCTTCAGGATGTGTTTGGTTGCGAGAACCCGCCGAGTGATTACAGTGTCGGGCGTAATCTTTTTTCCGGTCAGGCGTGGGACTGGATGATGGCCGGCAGTTATACCTCGCATGCAATCGTCGAACCGGCGCGCGTCATCGTTTCTCATCCTGGTGGGTTTGTCGAAGTTTTGGGCGGTGACTATCGGCCGGTAAAGGACAAGAAGCTGAATGCACAACTGATTCAGGATTCGCTCGAGGCGCAGCGTCGGTATCTGAGATGATGCGCTGGGTGTTGTTTGTCCTGTTGTGGCTGCCGTGTTCGTTATTGAGCGCAGAGGACGCGCCTGCAGCTACTGCCCGGCTGGCCCATGCCAACGATGGTCTGCCGGTCCTGTTTGCCGGTGCGGTTCGTTTTCGCTGGCGCTTACCGGGAGATGACGCGGCAACCGTGCGAGTACAGAATCCGGGACAAGATACTGTGGTCACCGCTGAAGGTGTTGCGACCGAAATCAGGCTCACCGTTCCGGACGGGGCGGCCTTGGAACTGATGGCTACTTCTGCATTTATTCCGCCCCCGTTGCCGGGCTTTGGTGCGGTATACGGCACCGTCTGGCCGGTTGCAATCGACGCGGATGGTCAGCAGGCGCTCGAGGCGGGTGTGATGGATTTTCAAGCACGCTGGGTGGGGCTGCGCAATCGATTTTATACTGTGCTGTTGAGCGATATTGTGGCCGGCCAGTTGGTCGTTGATCTTGATCGCGACAACGAACCGCGCCTGTTGATCATTCCCATGCCCGGCGAGTCGAGCATTTCTTTTCGACTGTATGCGGGGCCGGTTGAACTGGCTGCACTGCGCGCAGCGGATCCGGTACTGGCCGGGATGTTGTTTGCCGCGCTATGGGACTGGCTGCGCTGGCTTTGTTTCGGCATGCTGTGGCTTTTGACTTTGCTCCATGCAGTAGTTGGTAACCTCGGATTGTCGATTATCCTGTTGTCAATCGCAGTAAAAATTCTGATGATGCCGTTGACCAGGATGGCTGACCGGTTGCAGACATCGGTTAACTCAACAACTGCGTTACTGCATCCAGAGTTGGCAGAGATCAAGCGTGACTTCAAGGGCGAGGAAGCGCACGAGCGGACTCTTGCCGTGTATAAAAAGCATGGCGTACATCCCTTGTACACAATAAAGAGCCTGGCTGGGTTCCTGATCCAGATTCCGGTATTTATTGCTGCATTCGATATGCTTGGGGAGAACTTCGCACTGCACGAAGCCTCGTTTTTATGGATTGCCGACCTTGCCCGGCCTGACCAGTGGCTTGCGCTACCGCTAACGCTACCGTTTTTCGGTGGGCATTTGAACTTACTGCCTTGCTTGATGACGGCATTCACACTGTTGACATCCTGGTTGCAACAGGAAGACACTCTGACAGATGAATTAATCCGTCAGCAGCGCATGCGATTGTTCTGGATGGCGGGCCTGTTCTTTTTGTTGTTCTATACATTTCCAGCCGGCATGGTGTTGTACTGGACTACAAATAATGTGTTGGCGCTGGTCAAGTTACTGCCCCGGTTGAGGGGCAAGTCAGTAGCCGCATCGTCGTAGGGTCACTTGCGGTCTCTGTGTGCTGTAGTGCGTGACAGGCCGGGTACGCATCAGTTAGTGGACCGGGTTATTTATTATCTAGCTGTTGGGTTTGGCTGGTTATGTGATCAGGGGCTTAATGGTGGGTTCGCTACACTGGTAATTATTATCTTTTTCATGGACTTATTTTGTATTTTTAGTGAATCATGGCAGAATATGATTTGATCCGTACAACTATCCGGGAAGTCTTGGCACAGTATCTAACCGCTATCCCAGGTCGCAAACTGGCATTGCAGTGGAAGGCGTTACCGACTTGAATCACACGTCGACATTAACCGGTCTACAAAAGGCGTTGCAAGGTAGCCGCAAGAACGGCGCCGTGGATGTTATTTTCACCAAACTCGCCGTTGATCTGCAAACGCTTGATGAAGAGACGGTCGAGGTCGAAGTGCCCGCGCATCTCGAAATCCTGTGTGAAGCTATTGGTTGTGACGCCGTCTGTATTGGCCTGTTCGATCCGGGTGTCATGACGCTGGAACGTGTTTTCTCTGCGCGTGCAACTTTTTCCGGGTGCAATCCTGAGGTTCTGCAGGGTAGGTCACTCGATGACCTGCCGTGGCTTGGAAATTGCACGGAGCATCTGCGTCTGTATGGTATTACCGATACGTCTTCACCTGAGTCCGATCAGCAGAGTGATGCGGAAGTTTTTGCGAGTCTGCATATCGGGGCAATGATGCTGGTTGGCTTTGATGTGCGCGGCCGTAAGGCCGGCTTTATGGGTTTTTTCTATGGCCAGCCGCAGACCAACTGGAATGTTGAGCACCAGTTACTGCTTAAACTGCTTAGTACGAGTTTTGCGTCGGGTCTCTCGTTGTTACGGACAGCCGCAAGTCTTGCCGTTGTTGAAGAGCGTGATGCGCTGTTGATTAGCACGGCTAATGATGGTACCTGGGATTTTGATGCTATCAATAATGTCATGCGCTATTCGCCGCGCTGGCAAGCAATTATGGGGTTTTCGCAGGAAGAGATAGATCGCGAGGCGCCGGACTGGAAAAAACTTGTGCATGTGGAGGATCTTGCGCAGGTGCAAATAAAATTACGCGAGCACCTTGCCGGTAAAAGTGAATTGTTTGAGAGTGTACACCGGATGCGTCGTCGCGATGGTCAATGGCGTTGGGTACAGTGTCGTGCAAAAGGTTTGCTTGATGATCAGGGGCGTTTGCGGCGGCTGGTCGGCGTTGAAACCGATATCACCGAACAAAAAGTTTACGAAGAGGCGCTGTTTCGTGAGAAAGAGAGTGCCCAGATTACGCTGCAGTCAATCGGCGACGGTGTTGTAACTACAGATGCAAGTTGCAATATCGAGTATATGAATCCGGTTGCTGAAGAACTGACCGGCTGGTCGGTTGATGATGCGACCGGTTGTTCGATCGATGAGGTGTTCAGAGGTTTTCATGAGGAGACCTGTGAGCCGCTCGAGAACCCGCTGGCGGTTGCCATTCGGCGTAATCGGGCAATCAAATCAGTGCGCCCGACGTTGCTGATTCGCCGGGACGGTAACGAGTTATATATTGAGAGCACGGCATCTCCGATTCGTAATGACTGCGGCGATGTATCGGGCGGTGCACTTGTCTTTCATGATGTGAGTGAGGCTCGTGAACTAAATCGCCGTCTGAGTTATCACGCCAGCCACGACATTCTGACCGGGCTGGTTAACCGGCGCGAGTTTGAAAATTGCCTGGAACGTGCGCTGAAGAGCGCTAAAGCACGCGAAACATCATACGCACTCTGCTATCTCGATCTTGACCAGTTCAAGATTATTAATGACAGCTATGGCCACAATGCAGGAGATGCACTGTTAAGCCAATTGGGCGCGTTGCTGAAATCCAAGATTCGCTGGCGTGACACGCTGGCGCGCCTGGGTGGTGATGAATTCGGTTTGTTGCTGGAGAGTTGCACGCTAGAGGATGCGATGAATACTGCGGAAATGCTGCGTGCAGCAATCCGCGAGTTCAAGTTCTCCTGGGACGAACGCAGCCTCAGTCTTGGCGTCAGTATCGGTGTTGTACCGATTACTGCGGAGAATCAGGACGTCGCGACTTTATTGACAGCAGCCGACAGTGCTGCTCAAGCTGCAAAAGAGGCTGGTCGCAACCGGGTTTACAGTTACCAGGAGCACGATATCGACCTGATGCGCCGTCGCCGGGAGATGCAATGGGCTGCGCGGATCAACAATGCACTTGAGGACTCGCGGTTCGAATTGTTCCGGCAGACGATTCAGCCGTTGCAGAAAGCTGAGTTCGGTGCGCATTACGAGCTACTGCTGAGGATGCGTGACGAGAATGGCGCGCTTGTGTCACCCGATCTGTTTATTGTGGCAGCAGAGCGTTACGGTATTACTCCAAATATTGATCGTTGGGTTGTCGAGCATGTATTTCGCTGGCTGGTATCGGAGGCCGATGAGCGTGAACGTTTGATGATGTGTTCGATCAATCTGTCCGGCCAGAGCCTGACTGATGATGGCTTTCTGCCTTTTGTAATTCAGCAATTTCAGCGCAGTGGTATTGATGCCGAGAAGATATGTTTTGAGATTACTGAGACGGCAGCTATTGCCAGTTATGCTCAGGCGAGTCGGTTTATCAATGCTCTGAAAGAGCTTGGTTGCAAGTTCGCGCTTGATGACTTTGGTACCGGGCTGTCATCATTTGGTTATCTCAAGCACTTCCCGGTTGACTACCTGAAAATTGATGGCAGCTTTGTGAAAGAAATCCTGCATGACCCGATCGATCGGGAAATGGTTCGTTCGATCAATGAAATCGGACACTTGACCGGTAAGCAAACAATTGCCGAATTTGCTGAGAATTCAGAAATCATTACGATGTTGAAAGGTATGGGAATTGATTATGCTCAGGGCTACGGGGTCTCGGAACCGCAAAGGATTCAAATGGTAATTAACGCCTAGCAGCGGTGAGCCATGCCTGCTTTTGATATTCCTGCCGCCGGTTTGATAATTAATCCCATTTTGATTTAATCCGCTTCATCCATCCTGCACTTCAAATTGCATCGATAAATCGATTGCTTTGACGTCCTTGGTTAGGGTGCCAATCGAAATATAATCGACCCCGGTCGCGGCGATTGACCGTATGTTATCGAGGGTGATGCCGCCGGAAGCTTCGAGGTCGATATCAGGTGCGATGTCATCGCGGAGTTGGACGGCTGCGGCCAGGCCGTCGTTGGAAAAGTTATCGAGCAGCAGACGATGGGCGCCGGTCTGGAGTGCCTCGCGTGTTTCGTCCAGGGTTTCTACCTCGATTTCGACGAGTATGTTTTCGTCGGGCTGCAAAGCAGATTTGAGTATGTTGCGAATGCCGCCCCCCGAGGCGATGTGATTCTCCTTGATCAGAATGGCATCGTGCAGGCCGATGCGATGGTTTTGCGCACCACCGATTTGCACGGCATATTTTTGCGCCAGGCGCAGGCCCGGAATTGTCTTCCTGGTATCGAGAATTGTGGTTCGGGTGCCGGAGATGGCATCAACAAAAGCGTGGGTAGCCGTTGCCGTTGCCGATAGTAGCTGCAGGAAATTCAGTGCCGTGCGTTCGCCGGTCAGTATGCTGCGTGCCGATCCGCTTATGGTGCATACCAGTTCATCAGCATGAACGCGTTCGCCTTCAGCGACGTTCCAGGTGATGTGGATCGAATTGTCGAGTTGAGCAAAGGCTTCATCGAACCATGGCCGACCACAAAGTATGCAGGTTTCGCGCGCTACAACCCGAGCCTGTGCTCGCTGTTCTGCCGGTACCAACTCCGCCGTCAGGTCTCCCGGCCCGACATCCTCGGCGAGTGCGACGGTGACCGAGTCGGCGACGTAGTCCGCGAATCCATCCTGATTTTGTGAGGTCATGTTGCTTTGCCGTTGTTCATGGGGCAATGATAGCCGGTGTGGCTGATGCTGTCAGAATGCTTATTGCAGCTAATAATGCGCCAAAGAAAAGGCCGGCATCAAGCCGGCCCCAATCAATTGGAAAGTGGTCTTTTTGCTACAGAAAAAATCCATGCGTTGGCGCCAGCATACTCATTAGCATTGGGATCGACAGCATCGTATTGGTGCGCGAGGCAAGGAATGCAATGCGCTTGGCTTTGGCGATTTCATCGGCGCCGGCCTCGACGATGCCGAGCACTTTCTTCTGGTTGGGCCAGATCAGAATCCAGACATTGAACAGCATAATTGTGCCGAACCAGCTGCCGATACCGATCTCCAGCCCGTACAGGTTGCCATTTGAGCCGAATCCTAACGTAAACGCATTGAGAAGCTGCTGCTTTTCCAGCAGGTACATGGCACCCGACAGCCAGGTGACCAGTGCGGCCCAGCGGAACCACAACAGTGCACGCGGCGCAACATATTTGGAAATACCGGCACCGCCCGGGCCGCCTTCATCGCTTATGGCTTCGGCCAGGGCTGGTACCTGGACGAAATTGAAGTAGTAAAGCAGGCCGATCCAGGTAATACCGACCGCCACATGCAGCCACATTAGGACAGCGCCGCTGCCGCGCATGTTGATGTCGGTTGCGCTGGCGGCAATCACTGCGGCGATACTCAGGCCGGCGATGATTGTGCCCCAAATTGAATTTAATGGGTTTTTCATGTTGGGTAGCCTCTTACGATCCATTCGAGTGGCATCCGAACCCCGGATGCCGTTTGTCGAGATGAAGAATAAGCGAGGCTGGGGGATATTTCAATGAGAATCATTATCATTTGTATTCAGCTGACCATTTGCATAGATCGGCTGGAAACGATTGACAACGTGGCAAAACAGATCGGCCGTGAGTTCGGCATCATATGCAGCCGAATGTGCCGCATCGGGATCCCAGTTCAACCCGGCAGCCTGGACCGCACGGGCCAGTACGGTTTGACCCAGGGCAATGCCGCCCATGGTCACCGTGTCAAAGACGCTGAACGGATGGAACGGGTTACGCTTGATGCCGGTTCGTTTGATCGCCTCATTGAGGAAACTCAGGTCAAAATGGGCATTGTGACCGACCAGGATTGCGCGCGTGCATTCTGTGGCGCGTAAACCCGCGCGGACATCGCGAAACACTCTTTGCAATGCGTCACGTTCGGGTATCGCCGGTCGCAGCGGATGGTGCGGGTCGATACGATTGACCTCCAGAGACGCCGGTTCTATATTGGCATTCTCAAACGGCAGTATATGAAAACGGGTGGTCTCACCACGGCTGAGGCGACCGGTTTCATCCAGCGTGAGCATAACGGCCGCGATCTCGAGCAGGGCATCGGTTAACGGGTTAAAACCGCCGGTTTCAACGTCGACGACAACCGGCATGAACCCCCGGAAACGAGAGGCAATCAGGTTTGCTTTGCTCATGGTCCGGCCACCGGTAAGTTGTCAGCGAGGATTTGTCGCATGCCCTCGGCTTGTTCATACAACAGGTTCAGGGTGAAGCGAACACCGAACCCGGTGACGCCGGCCGGAACCTGTCCGAGTCCTGGCTTGCTGGTTGCGGCGCTGAGATCAATATGTACCCATGGGGTATCTTTCGGGGTGAAGCGTTGCAGGAAGCGGGCGGCCAATATCTGATCGGCTTCGTTACCGACCGAGCATTGCAGGATATCGGCAACGGTTGATTTCAGGTCGTCGTCATAGTCGGCATCCATCGGGAATGGCCAGACACGTTCGCCGCACCGGACCCCGGTCTCGATTAATAAACCGTTGAGCGCAGCCCGGTTTGAAAAGACCCCGCTGTAACGGCTGGTCAACGAGGAATAACAGGCGCCGGTCAGCGTGGCATAGTCGATAATCAAGTCGGCATCCTGTTGGCCTGCCAGTGTAAGCGTATCTGCCAGCGCCATACGCCCCTCTGCGTCGGTGTGAATAACCTCGATCGTCGTGCCGTTCAATGCGGTGACGATGTCGCGTGATTTGTAGGCCTGCGGACCGATCCGGTTTTCGGTTATGGCCAGCCAGCAGTCGACGGGATAGGGGAATTTTAGTTCACTCAGCGCTGTAAGGGTTGCTGTTGCTATTGCGCTGCCGTTCATGTCTTCGTGCATGTCGAGCATCGACTTGAACGGCTTCAGGTTGTTGCCGCCGGTATCAAAAATAATCCCCTTGCCAACCAGGGCGAGTTTCGGTTTGCGCATGCCAGTGGCGGGGCGATACTGCAAGTGCAGGATACCGCCATCCTGGTCCGCGTTACCCTGTGCAACCGCTAAAAAAGCACCGGCACCCAGTTTTTTGAGTTGTGACAGATCGTAAAACCGGGTTTTCCAACCGTGATGTTTGGCCAGTTTGCCCAGCACCTCGCGGTAGCTGCCGGCCGTTAGCTTATTAGCCGGTAAAGCGGTCAGCCAGCGGGCGAGGTTGACTGCATCGGCCTCGATCATTGTTCGCCGCAGATCGATGCGTTGCGGTAGTCCGATCACGCGTAGTTTTTTAAGTGCCTGGCGTTGCTTTGGTTTGCTGCGAAAATCGGGCAGGCGAAATGTATGTGCTGCCACTGCGAGTAATAATGCCCTCAGTGCCGGTTCGTACTGGTGCGCCTGCAGTCCGAGGGCAAAGATGCCGAGATTACGCGGATATTCAGACAGTGCTGCCGCCACGGCTTCGCCTGCCCATTTGAGTAATCCATACGTTTCAACAGGTGTTCCGTCGGTGGTCTTACCCGGTAATTTACGCAGCCACACACCAGTGGCACGATGATTTGTCAGGCGGGTAAAAACCTGGTCACCGGCACCGCGACGTTTGTCGATCAAGCGCAGTGCATCCGCGCCGGGAACCTGTCGCCAAAGTGGTGCCGGTATCTTGTCTGGAGCGATGATGATCAGGGCATCCAGTTTGCCCAGTATGGCATCATTAACTTTTCCAACTGTCTGAATCAGCGGGAAATTCTTAGTTGCAGGTAATAGCTCGGGCATCATTGGTTCGCTTGACCATAAAGAGGTAAACCCCGATCATACCGGGACTTTTACCGACCGGGTCATGCACATACAGCCCGTGGTTAGTAAAGATTAGCAAATATTCAGTAGTCTGCGCAGGCAATTATCTTATTCAGAGGCTTCAGTGGTCGACTTTAACCGCTTTGATGATGTAGATCCTGAAGAAACTCAGGAGTGGCTGGAATCCATGGATTCTGTGTTGCAGGCTCATGGTCCGGACCGTGCACATTTTCTGCTCAATAGCATGATTGACCATGCGCGCCGTTCGGGCGCCTACCTGCCGTACAGCGCAACCACGGCTTACCTGAATACGATTCCGGTTAGTCAGCAGCCGGAATATCCGGGTGACCGGGCGATCGAACGGCGTATCGAGGCCTTTATTCGCTGGAATGCCATGGCGATGGTTGTGCAGGCAAACCGCCGCAGCCCAGAGTATGGGGGGCATATAGCCACTTATGCTTCATCGGCAACCCTTTACGAAGTTGGTTTCAATCATTTCTGGCGTGGACAGGGAGGCCGTCACGGTGACGACCTGGTCTATTTTCAGGGTCATGCATCGCCGGGTATCTACGCTCGTGCTTTTTTGGAAGGCCGGCTGAACGAGAGCCAGTTGACACACTTTCGTCGCGAGGTGGGTGGCAAGGGTCTGTCATCGTACCCGCATCCCTGGTTGATGCCGGATTTCTGGCAGTTTCCAACCGTGTCGATGGGTCTCGGACCGATGTTGGCCATCTACCAGGCACGTTATATGCGTTACTTGCAACATCGCGGGTTGATGAATACTCAAGGTCGCAAGGTGTGGGCCTTTCTTGGTGACGGTGAGATGGATGAGCCCGAGTCGATGGGGGCCATCACAATGCCGGTCCGCGAGAAACTCGATAACCTGATTTTTGTCATCAATTGCAATCTGCAGCGTCTCGATGGACCGGTGCGTGGCAATGGTAAAATTATCCAGGAATTAGAAGCCGCGTTTCGTGGCGCGGGCTGGGCCGTCATCAAGGTTGTCTGGGGCTCGCGTTGGGATCCGTTACTGGCCGGGGATGACCAGGGCCTGTTGCACCGTCTCATGGAAGAGTGTGTTGATGGCGACTACCAGACCTTCAAATCTCGTGACGGTGCTTACGTCCGCGAACACTTCTTCGGTCGGTATCCTGAGTTAACCGAGATGGTGGCCAACTTGTCCGATGACGACATCTGGCGGCTTAAACGCGGCGGGCAGGATGCGTTTAAGGTTTATGCGGCCTATGACCGTGCCGTCAGGCACGAGGGTCGACCGGTTGTGATCCTGGCCAAGACGGTCAAGGGCTTCGGTCTGGGCTCGGCGGCGGAAGGCAAGATGACCGCACACCAGACTAAAAAACTTACCGTCAATGACCTGAAAATTTTTCGTGATCGTTTCGATATCCCGGTGTCTGACACCGAGATCGAGGAGGTGCCGTTTTGTCGTCCGGCCGAGGACAGTGAGGAAATTCGTTACTTGCACGAGCGGCGTGCTGCGCTGGGCGGATATCTCCCGGCGCGCACAGTGCGGGCCGAGCGGTTGACCGTGCCGCCGCTCGATGCGTTCCAGAAACAACTTGACGGCTCTGGTGAGCGAGAGATCTCGACCACCATGGCGCTGGTGCGCATTCTGACCAGCATGATTCGTGATAAAAACATCGGCAAGCACATCGTGCCCATCGTTTCGGATGAGGCGCGCAGCTTCGGCATTGAAGGATTGTTCCGGCAGATTGGAATTTATTCGTTGGTCGGGCAACTGTATACGCCTCAGGATTCCGAGCAACTGATGTACTACCGTGAAGATAAGCAGGGGCAGATTCTGCAGGAAGGCATTAACGAGGGCGGCGCCTTTTGTTCGTGGACGGCGGCTGCAACGAGTTATGTGAACCACGGCGTACATTCCATCCCATTCTTTATTTTTTACTCGATGTTCGGGTTTCAGCGCATTGGTGATTTCATCTGGGCGGCCGGCGACATGCGGGCGCGCGGTTTTCTGATTGGCGGTACGGCCGGCAGAACGACGCTGGCCGGTGAAGGACTGCAGCACCAGGATGGTCACAGTTTGCTGGTCGCCTCGACAATTCCTAATTGTGTTGCCTATGATCCGGCCTATGGCTATGAATTGGCTGTCATTATCCAGGACGGTATGCGGCGCATGTACCAGGAACAAGAACATGTGTTTTATTACCTCACCTGCATGAATGAGAATTATCTCCAGCCGGCAATACCGCCGGGAGTTGAGGACGGTATCGTGCGCGGCATGTATGAACTTAAGGCGGGCGGACAGGGAAAACTGCGCGTGCAGTTGTTTGGTGCCGGTGCAATTATTCGCGAAGTCCTGACTGCGGCAGAAATTCTCGAGCAGGATTATGGTGTGCAGGCTGACATCTGGAGCGTTACGAGTTTCAGCGAACTACGCCGTGACGGCATGGACTGCGAGCGCTGGAATATGCGCCATCCGGGTGAAACGCCGCGCAATTCATATGTCTCCCAATGTCTGGCTACACGTTCCGGGCCGTTTGTCGTGGCGACCGATTACATGCGTATTGTCGCCGATCAGATCCGGACGTGGATTCCAGGCCACTATATGGTGCTTGGCACGGATGGTTACGGGCGGAGTGATTCGCGGCGTGCCTTGCGTGATTTCTTTGAGGTAAATGCATGTCATATTGTGCTGGCGGCATTGAAGGCATTGCAGGACGAAGGACAGATCAAGGTATCTGTGATTGAAGCGGCGATCGATAAGCTGGCAATCGATGTCGGCAAACCGAACCCGGTGACCTGTTAAGCAGGTAGGGTGCTGAATATTTATGCATTTAAAGGATTGAGCAAGAGAAATAATGGCAAACCATCATCAAGTACGGGTTCCTGATCTCGGTGATTTCGACGCTGTCGAGATCGTCGAGGTCATGGTGGCTGTTGGTGACCACGTGTCTTTGGAAGACCCGTTGATTATGTTGGAAACCGATAAAGCTGCGTTGGAAGTGCCCTCGACGGCCGCAGGCATGATTGCCAAGTTATTGGTTGCAACCGGCATGCGCGTGTCGCAGGGTGACCCCATCGTCGTTGTCGAAACGACGCTTGCCGCGCCTGAACCGGATCGCGCAGCACCGGATAGGGCGGACCGGGCCGGATCGGCGCCGGTGGCCGCAACTGTTGCGGCTGTGCCGCCGGTTTCACGGCCGGCTGCGGTAGCCCCGGCACCCGTTTCCAGGGCGCCGGCCGGATTGCCGCCGATAAATGAGCAGACATTCGGCAAGGCGCACGCAAGTCCGGCGGTGCGCAGTTTCGCACGTGAACTTGGTGTCAACCTTGCCCAGGTAACCGGAACCGGCCGCAAGGCACGGATTCTGCATGATGATATCAAGGCATTTGTTAAAGCCGTCATGCAGGGACAAACTGCAGTGGCTGCCGACCCGGCCTGGCCGAGCTTGCCGGAAGTTGATTTCGGCAAGTATGGTCAGATAGAGGTCAAGCCGCTGTCCCGGATACAGAAAATCTCCGGTCCTCGCCTGCATGCGAGCTGGGTTAATTATCCTCATGTTACCCAACATGATGAGGCCGACATTACCGATCTTGAGGAACGCCGCCAGCAACTTAAGGGTTCGGCCAGGGAGCAAGGGGTGCCGTTGACGCCACTGGCCTTTATTATCAAAGCGGTGGCGATCGCCCTGGGTGAGTTCCCGGTTTTCAATACGTCGATGTCGGCAGACGGCAAGAGCCTGGTTCACAAGAAGTATTTCCATCTTGGCTTTGCGGCCGATACACCAAATGGCCTGCTGGTTCCGGTCATTCGCGATGTCGAGCAGAAAGATGTCATGAGTATTGCGTCTGAACTCAGCGAACTCAGTGCCTTGGCGCGTACCGGTAAGTTAACCCTCGAGCAGATGCGGGGCGGGACATTCACCGTGTCGAGCCTGGGCGGGATTGGTGGTACTCATTTTACACCGATTGTCAATCCGCCCGAGGTTGCGATTCTTGGGGTCGGCCGTTCCGCGATCAAGCCGGTTTATCTGGATGGTGAGTTTATAGCGCGGCTTATTCTGCCAATTTCGTTGTCGTATGATCATCGCATTATTGATGGTGCGACGGGCGTAAGGTTTACGACTTATCTGGCAAATGTGCTGGCCGATGTCGAGCGGCTCATGCTCGGTTAACAGGAGAGGTCATGAGTCAGTTGCACGATGTAAGAACGCCGGATATCGGTGAGTTTGACGCGGTTGAAATCATCGAGGTGCATGTTGGTGTCGGTGATCGGCTTGCCCCTGAAGATTCACTGATTACGCTCGAAAGCGACAAGGCTGCAATGGAGGTGCCGTCACCGGTTGGCGGTATTGTCGAAGAATTATGTGTCGAACTGGGTGACAAGGTATCTGCAGGTGATTTGATCATCCGGGTTGCCGGTGTGGTTGACGAAGATTCCGCCGAACCTGAACCAGAGCCGCCTGCAGCGATTGCCGCTTCTGCGGTTGCGGGTGATTTCACCGGTCATGTCGATATTGCAACCCGGTTGGTCGTACTGGGTGCTGGTCCGGGTGGTTATACGGCAGCGTTTCGGGCGGCTGATCTTGGTCTTGACGTTACCTTGATCGAACGCTGGCCGACGCTTGGCGGCGTGTGTCTGAATGTCGGTTGTATCCCATCCAAGGCGCTGTTGCATGCGGCGAAAGTTATTGATGAGGCCAAGGAGATGGCCGCATGCGGAATTCGATTCGGCACACCGGAAATTGATACGCAGGCACTGCGGGACTGGAAGAACAAGGTTGTCGGCCGGTTGACAGGCGGCCTGGATGGCCTGGCAAAACAACGCAAGGTGAAAGTCGTGCGCGGTACCGGCGCCTTTCTGTCGGCGCATCATATTGAGGTCACGCACGGCGATGAAAAACAGGTTGTTGCTTTTGAGCAATGCATTATCGCGGCCGGATCTGAAGCGGTACGTATTCCGGGCTGGCCGGAGGATCCACGGATCATCGACTCAACCGGTGCCCTGGAGCTGAATACGATACCGCAACGCATGCTGGTTGTCGGCGGCGGCATCATCGGGCTGGAAATGGCAACGGTTTATGCGGCACTTGGTGTTGAAGTGTCAGTTGTTGAGTTGATGGATCAGCTCATACCCGGTTGCGATAAGGATTTATTACGGCCGCTGCTTAAACGTATCCGATCGCGCTATGGCAAGCTTATGACCAGCACGAAAGTTATCGCTATGGCAGCGACTGAAGACGGCATCGAGGTCAGCCTGGAAGGCAAGAATGCACCGGCTAAGGAAACCTACGGCCTGGTACTCGTCTCGGTTGGACGTACGCCGAACGGTGGTAAGATTTCAGCCGACCGGGCGGGCGTGGCTGTCGACGAGCGCGGGTTTATCAAGGTCGATAAACAGATGCGCACCAATATCGAACATATTTTTGCGATCGGCGATATCGTTGGTCAGCCAATGCTTGCGCACAAGGCGACCCATGAAGCGAAGGTCGCTGCCGAGGTAGCTGCAGGCAAGAAGCGGGCGTTCGATGCGCGCGTCATTCCGTCCGTCGCATATACCGATCCCGAACTGGCCTGGGTAGGATTGACCGAGACGGAAGCCCGGGCGCAGGGGGTAGCCTTTGAAACCAGTAAATTTCCCTGGGCCGCCAGTGGTCGCGCACTGTCGCTGAATCGTGACGAGGGGCTGAGCAAGATTTTGTTCGACCCGCAAACCAAGCGTGTGATTGGTGCCGGCATCGTCGGCCCTAACGCCGGTGACCTGATCGCTGAACTGGCGCTGGCGATTGAGATGGATTGTGATGCCGAGGACATCGGGCTGACGATTCATCCGCATCCGACCCTGTCGGAAACGATTGCGATGGCAGCCGAGGCATTTGATGGCACGTTAACGGATTTATATATTCCAAAAACGCGATAGCGGCAGCCGCTGTCTGCAGCAACAACAGGGTGTTTCTGGAGTTGCTTGTGCGATTATTTTATCGAGCCGGGTAGGTGTTTCTATCGCTATTCATAGGGCGTCGTCTTGCAGTATGTTTGGTTATTGTGTCGGCATTGACGGGATAGTTGCCTGGATGCGCTCGTTCAACTCGCCATAATCTGAGTATGTGTCTACGTTGCCAGTGTCATGGCAGCTCAGACCAAGTTGATGTCGGTTCTGTATTTTCTGGCTTTCGGTTTGCTGATGGTTTATATCGGTATGCTGCCGACCGACAGCACACCTTATTAGCGGTCAATCTCAGCTGATATCAGTCTTTTGTTTATATTCGCACAGTTCGGCGATGATGCAATGCTGGCATTCGGGCTTGCGCGCCTTGCAGACATAGCGCCCGTGCAGGATTAGCCAGTGGTGCGCATTCTGCTGGAATTCTTCGGGGGTAAATCTGAGCAGTTTCTTCTCTACCGCCAACGGGGTTTCGCCAGGCGCCAGGCGCGTGCGGTTGCTGACCCTGAAAATATGTGTATCGACAGCGATTGTAGGTTCGCCGAAGGCTGTATTTAAAATGACATTAGCGGTCTTGCGCCCAACGCCTGCCAGCGCCTCCAGTTCGGCACGGGTCTCCGGCACCTGTCCGTCGTGCTCGGCAATCAGCAACCGGCAGGTCGTGATAATATTTTTTGCCTTGCCGTTGTACAGGCCGATGGTCTTGATGTACTGCTTCAGACCCTTTTCGCCGAGCGCGACAATGGCCTCCGCTGTGTTGGCGAGCGGAAAGAGTTTCTGTGTGGCTTTATTGACGCTTACATCGGTAGCCTGAGCCGACAGGATGACAGCAATCAACAGCTCAAAGGGACTGGAGTAGTTTAGCTCGGTGGCCGGGTTAGGATTGGAATCTCTGAGGCGGGCATAGATTGCAGCACGCTGTTTGGCGTTCATGAAACGGCCGCAGGCTAGCGCACGCGCATACCGGGTTGTGCCCCCGCATCCGGGCTGACGAGAAAAATATCCTCACCGCCGGGGCCTGCCGCCAGCAACATACCTTCAGAAGTGCCAAAGCGCATTTTTCGTGGCTCGAGATTGGCAACGATGATGACCTGGCGGCCGACCAGGGTTTCCGGGTCATATGCGGTGCGAATACCGGCCAGCACCGTGCGACGTTCATCGCCAAGTGAGACGGTTATGCGGATAAGTTTATCTGCTCCGTCCACGGCTTGCGCCGAAATAATTTCAGCAATCCGCAGGTCAACGTTCAGAAAATCGTCGATTGATATCATGGCTTTGTCACTATTGGTTGCTGGCGTTGGTGTTGCCTCACGAGCGAGTTCGGCGGATTTCTCTACCAGGCGTGCGACGGCCTTGTTGTCGAGTCGCGAAATCAGGGGCACGAAAGTATTGATCTCTGCATCGAGGAGCGGTTCGCAGCGATTGTCCCAGGTGAGCGGACCGTTATTCAGAAACGACTCGGCTGCCGTGGCGATGCTTGGCAAGGTCGGTTTCAGATAGGTCATCAGCACCCGGAACAGGTTCAGTCCCTGGGTGCATACGGCTTGCACACGTGGTAGTTGTGTTTCGTCTTTGACCAGTTGCCACGGTTTGTGTTCGTCAATGTATTGGTTTGCGCGGTCTGCGAGTTTCATGATCTCACGCATGGCCCGTGAAAATTCCCGTTCCTCGTAGGCTTGTGAGATTGAATCCCCGGCCGCGAGGAATGTATCAAACAAGACCGGGTCGTCGAGTTCCCCGGCCAGGCGACCGGCAAAATTACGGCGGATAAAACCGGCGCAGCGACTGGCGATGTTGACGAATTTCCCCACCAGGTCCGAGTTGATTCGGGCGACGAAGTCGTCGAGGCTCAGGTCGAGATCATCAATGCCCGGGCCGAGTCTGAAGGCATAGTAATAGCGCAGGTACTCCGGATTGAGTTCCTCAAGATAAGTTGCGGCCGAAATGAACGTGCCGCGTGATTTTGACATTTTCTGCCCGTTGACGGTTAAAAAGCCATGTGCAAAAACACCGGTTGGTTTGCGGTAGCCGGCACCTTCAAGAACAGCAGGCCAAAACAGGGTATGGAAATAAATGATGTCCTTGCCGATGAAGTGGTACAACTCGGCCTCACTGTCGGCGCCAAAATAGGTATCAAGATCGGGTGTGCCGCCGTTCTTTCTGCCGAGGTTTACCAGGCTGGACATGTAGCCGATCGGTGCGTCGAGCCAGACATAGAAATACTTGTCTTCGGTGCCGGGTATCTTGCAACCAAAATAAGGCGCATCGCGTGAGATGTCCCAGTCCTGCAAGCCGACTTCGAACCATTCGTCCAGTTTGCGTGCCACACTCTGGCTGACGTGACCGTCGGCCATCCACTGGCGCAGTGAGGCTTCAAATTTTCCAAGCCGAAAAAAATAGTGTTCGGATTCTTTGCGAATCGGTGTAGTACCAGAGATGACTGACTTCGGGTCGAGCAGATCACTCGGTGAGTAGGTGCGGCTGCAAGCCTCGCAGTTGTCGCCGGCCTGGTCTTCAGCACTACACATGGGGCAGGTGCCGCGGACAAAGCGGTCCGGTAGAAACATACCGGCCTGTTCATCATAAGCCTGCTCGATCGTGCGTTTGGTAATCAGGCCCTTTGCATCGAGTCGGGCAAAGATCTGTTCGACCAGTTCGCGATTTTCTTCTGAATGAGTGGTATGAAAGTTGTCGAACTCGACGAGGAAACTGGCGAGATCGCGTTTGTGTTCGGTGTGCAAAGTGGCGACCAGTTCTTCCGGGCTAATACCGTCCTTGCGTGCTTTGAGCATGATTGGTGTGCCGTGTGCATCGCTGGCACACAGATAGGTGCAGTCATTACCGATCAGGCGCTGATAGCGAACCCAGATGTCGGTCTGGATATATTCGACGAGGTGTCCCATATGGATGGGGCCACTCGCATAGGGTAACGCACTGGTCACCAGCATTTTTCTGCTTACTGATTCCATCTGCCTGGTCACACGTTCAGATTTTTGACGTCTTCAAATTTACGTTTCTCGATGGCCGCCTCATACGCTGCTGTGCCGCTGATGGTGCCCTTGTCCATCAGGCTCTTGAGTGCCGAATCCATTGTCGTCATACCGTCCTTGAGGCCCCCCTGCATCGTATTTTCCAGTTGATCGAGCTTGCCCTGGCGGATGATATTGGCCACAGCCGGGGTATTGATCATGATTTCAAGCACTGCTACGAGTCCGTCTTTGCCGTTACGTGGTACCAGTTGTTGTGAAATCACGCCACGCAGTGAGGTCGACAGCATGGTGCGCACATGATTCTGTTTGTCGGTCGGAAATGTGTTTATGATGCGGTCTACGGTGGCGCCGGCGCCGTTTGTATGTAGTGTACCGAACACCAGGATGCCCATTTCCGCAGCTGTCACGGCAATACTGATGGTTTCCAGGTCGCGCATCTCCCCGACCAGAATAACATCAGGGTCTTCACGTAATCCAGAATGCAATGCATTGGCAAAGCTTGGCGTATGAATGCCGAGCTCTCGCTGGCTGATCAGGCAGCGCTGGCGTTCGTGGACAAACTCGATTGGATCTTCAATGGTCAGAATATGCCCGTTAAGTGTCTTGTTGAGTTCATCAATCATTGCTGCCAGTGTAGTTGATTTGCCCGAACCGGTTTTGCCGGTGACGAGAATCATGCCCTGGGTATGACGACACAGGTTCCTCAGCACCGGTGGCATATTTAACTCATCAAGTGTTTTGGCCTGCGATGGGATGGCGCGCATGACACTGCCCATACCGCCAAGATGACGGAATACATTGACGCGAAAACGGGCAACATCTTCTACGGAATAGGCGAAGTCACAGGAATCATTTTGATCAAAGGTAGTGCGCATTTGTGCCGACATGATCGTGATGAGCAGTTCCTCAGCTTCCTCTCTGCTCAGCGGCTCGGAGCGGAGCGGAACGAGTTCGCCGTAGACACGGATGCGTGGCGGTTGACCAGCCACCAGGTGCAGGTCTGAGCCATTGCGGGATATCAGTTGGCGCAGGAATTCGTCGATCTTGTTCATGCTAACTCAGCGCCCGGTTTAGCTGCCGATCTCCAGTTGTGGCAGCAAGCTGGTGTCGGTGACGAATTTTTGAAACCCACTTTTGTCCGTTGCGAACCGGTAGGCATCGTCAGGATCGATCTGTTTGGCCTTGATCGCTTCAAACAGGGCGTGGTCCATGGTCTGCATGCCAAGGTCGCGTCCGGTCTGTAATTGTGCCGGAATCTGGTGAGTCTGATCGGTCATAATCATCTTCGCGATAGCGCGGGTCATTACCATGATCTCAAGTGCGGCTCGCCGGCCCTTGCCGTCCGGTGTCTTGATAAGGTTTTGCGTGATCACAGCTTTAAGGCCCTGGCCCAGGAAGCTTTTGGTCTGTTCACGCATTTCACCCGGCAGGGCATCGATCATACGGTCAATAGTTTTTGCTGCACCGGTTGTATGTAGCGTGCCCAGCACCAGGTGACCGGTTTCGGCGGCCGTCATCGCCATTGAGATGGTTTCAATATCGCGCATTTCACCCACCAGAATGACATCGGGGTCTTCGCGCAGTGCGGCGCGAATACCATCGGCAAAAGTGGGCAGGTGGGTGCCGAGTTCTCGCTGAATAATTTGTGAGCGTTGGCTTTGATGAACGAATTCGATCGGGTCTTCAAGGCTGATGATATTCAGATTACGTGTCTGGTTGATGTGGTTGACTATTGCCGCGAGGGTGGTTGACTTGCCGGTACCCGTTGATCCGGTTACCAGGATCATGCCCTGATGGTGATCGCAGAGTCTGGCCAGAATACCCGGCATCTGCAAATCATCCAGGGTCGGAATTTTCTGAGGGATAAAGCGAAATGTTGCGCCGACACCCGTTGCCTTACGAAACACGTTGACACGAAATCGCCCGCCATCTTCGGAGATATAGGAAAAGTCAATGTCGGTTCCGCCGCTAAACTGGCTATTAAGTTTCTTTGACAGGATTTCACTAATATAGCTCTCGAGTTCGGCATTGCCGAGTTCGCGAAACTTGATCGGCATCAGGTCCCCGTTCATGCGCAACATCGGTGGTACACCGACAGCAAGATGCACGTCCGAGCAACCCTGAGCCAGGCCCAGCTTTAGAAAAGCATCGATTCTTGACATTTACTGGTTAGGCTCCGAACCCTAATACTCAGCCGACCAAAAGCCGGTACATAGCAACGGAATTAGATTGTTACGCCACGTCAATGAGAGCCTGACGCATATCATCCATTGAACTATACCGTTTGAGTTTGTCTACTTCCATGGCCTTTTTGACGACGGCAGCGAGCGTCGGTGGGATTTTCGGGTTCAATTCTTCGCAAAATGGGGCTTTGCCTTGTACGTGTTGATACATAACGGACATGTGGTCGCCCTTGGTGTAAGGCGGGGTGCCGGTCAACATCTCATAAGCCAGGACGCCGAGGCTGTAGATATCGGCACGTTCGTCAACCTTTTTGCCAAGGATCTGTTCCGGCGCCATATATTTTGGTGAACCGATGACATAGCCGGTTTTGGTCAATTGCGTGTCGCCTGACGATGCGGCCGCAGCCACGCCAAAGTCCACGATTTTCAGCAAACCATTATCATCGATCAGAATATTGGCCGGTTTCAGGTCGCGGTGTACGATGCCGACCTGGTGAGCCACGGCCATGCCGGTTGCAATGTCCATGGTCCAGCTAATGGCCTTGTCGGTCGACATCGGCTTCTGCCTGGCTATTTCAGCGCCAAGTGTATGTGATGGAAAATACTCCATCGAAATAGCATAGAGGCCGCCGAGGCTGACAAAGTCATAGATACGGATAACATTCTTGTGGGTGATCTTGCGTGAGTACCTGAGTTCATGAACGAAGCGCAGTAGCGTCTCTTCATCAGAGCTGACATTCGCGTTCAGGAATTTGAGAATAAGTCGTTCATCGACGATTTCATCCTCGACCAGGACGACGGTGCCGAACGCACCTTTGCCGATCATGTCAATATATTTATAGCGACTTTCGATGATATCGCCGGCTTTCAGTGTGGCGATATCCAGATGGGTGCCTGACAGCGATGCGGTCTTGGCAATATCGTTAATTTGCGCCTCTTCAACCAGCAAAGTGTGCGCCGGTTCTGCAAAGCGGTTGGCAATTTCGTCTGCCTGGGCGGCGACCGTTGAGAAACGGTTGTCGATACGCACCAAGGCATCTGTCGCCAGCTTGGCGATGGTATCGTCCGAGCCGGACATTAATGGTTGCAGTTGCTGCTTGATCTGAGCAGCCATAGTCTGGTCGGCCAGTTTAGCCAGAGTGTTAACGGCTTCGATGCGGATGGCTTTTTCACTGTGGCTGAGCAATGGCAAAACCTTGCTCGCGACCTTGTCGCCACCGATTTTGCCAAGCGCGCGTACTGCCGCCGGTATCGATCGCACATCACCCTGAAGCATTGACATCAAGGCGGGTACGGCCTCGCGGTTGCCAATTTCGCCCAGTGCGTCAGCGGCCCGTTCGCGCACCCACCAATCATCGTCGTTGATTGCCTGCATCAGGTGTTTTACGGCACGTTCATCCTTGGTCTGGTTCAGGATTTCAATGGCTGAACGGCGGACATTCTCATTTTCATCACCAATCAGTTCGAGCACCGCATTCATGACTTTTGGCCCGCCGATGGTGGCAAGTGCGTCGGATGCACGTGATCGCACCCACCAGTCTTCGTCCTCTATTGCTGTCAGCAGATGCTTGATCGATGCCGGTTCGGCAACCTCGTTGAGCACTTCAACGGCTGAGCGGCGTGCATATTCGGATTTATCCTTTAGTACCGCAACAAGGTGTTGCATCGTGTCGGGATGGCGCATTTTGACCAGCAGATCGACGGTCTTGTTCTGCACATCCATGTCAGGGTCTAGCAGTAACTGACAGATACGTTCGATATTGATCTCGAAGTGGCCTTCCATTCGTGCCAGCGCTCTGATTGCGGCCTGGCGGATTGATTTGTGTGGATCGCCGAGTTGCTCAACGAGTGCGTGGACCACATCCGGCCGGCTGAAGCGTGCCAGGATATTGATAATATGAACCCGTACGGCTTCATCCTTGCCCTGGGTACGGGACAATAATTGCGGCACTGTGGCGTCGGAGGCTGCGGAATCGATGATCTTGAACAATGCAGCCTTTTCTCGAGGTTCAAGAGCATAGGAGTGACTAAGCAACTGGCCGATATTCAAGCGGTTCTTTTTCGAGCGCATGACTTCAATTAATGCCGGCTTGGATATCCCTTCGTTACCCAGCAGTTCGATGAGTTTATTCGCGGTATAGCCGGTGCCCACCGACAGCGCTGATGCAACGCCGGTAATGCAGCGTTGATCGGCATGTCCGAGACCGGCCGCAAACTGTCGAAATGTTGTGTCATCAAGCTGACTGCCCAGTGTTTCGATCAGCACCATCGTCTGGTTTTTATCCGCCATGGCGAGCGCATCAATTACACTGGGGATGGCGTTACCGCCTAGTTTGCGCAGAGATTCGGCCGCCTTGCGCGCTGCCGGAGCATCGACATCATTCTCACCCAGAAACTGGGTGATCGACCTTTCGGCCCGCAATGAACTGATAAACTTCATATAAACAGCGTTTTATCCTCGGCTACATAAGTCATCCGTGGTCCCATTTTGCACTCCGAACAAACCCTAAACCCCAGGTAAACTGCCGGGTAGCCGACGCTAATGGGATTATGCCATACACTTATGAATACCCTTGAAGACCGGGTGCCCGATAAGCAACTTCTTCAGGTAGAATGTCGCGCTTTCAGGGGTTCCAATACTGTTAAGTCCGTCACGATTTATGTCAGAAGTTACCGTTACAAAGATAGAAACAGCGATTCGGGATAAACCTATTCCGTTTGCAGGTGTGGATTTGCGCGCAGCCCGCGTTGCTGTCGAGCCCGCAGCAGGCGATGAGAATGCCCGGGTGAGCATCACCGTCGGTTTTCCGGTTGCCGACATAGCAGCGCAACTGGCTGATTTCCTCACCGGGATCATTTGTTCGGCCACAGGTGCGTCCGCGGTAAATGTTGAGGTCGCCTCGCAGATTCGGGCGCATGCCGTTCAGGGTGTCCTGGCGCCGTTGCCCGGGGTGAGAAATATTATTGCTATTGCCTCCGCCAAGGGCGGGGTCGGCAAATCGACAACCGCGGTCAACCTGGCGTTAGCCTTAACCCGACAGGGTGCCCGGGCCGGGGTGCTCGATGCAGATATATACGGACCGAGCCAACCCAAAATGCTGGGTCTGGACGGGCAGCAACCCGTCAGCAAGGATGGCAAGACATTCGAACCACTCGAGGCCCATGGGTTGCAGGTTAATTCTGTCGGCTTTCTCGTCGATAACCAGACTCCGGTAATCTGGCGTGGCCCGATGGTGATACAGGCACTGAGTCAGCTGGTATTTTCGACCAACTGGCACGATCTTGATTACCTGATCGTAGACTTGCCGCCGGGTACCGGTGACACGCAGTTAACCTTGAGCCAGAAAGTGCCGTTGACCGGTGCGGTGATTATCACCACACCGCAGGATATCGCTTTGCTTGATGCGCGGCGCGGATTGAAAATGTTTGAAAAAGTGAGTGTGCGGGTGCTGGGGGTTGTCGAAAACATGGGTGTGCATATTTGTACGGCTTGTGGTCATGAGGAAGCATTGTTTGGTGCCGGCGGCGGACAGCGTCTCAGCGACGAGAACGGGTTCCCGCTGCTCGGCCAGCTACCGCTGGATGTACGCATCCAGCGTGCGACGGATTGCGGTGAGCCGACGGTGGTTAGTGACCCTGACGGCCCGCTGGCAGCAAAGTACCTGGACATCGCCCGGGCTACGGCTGTGCAAATTGCAGCGATACCACGTGACCATAGGGGTGCGTTTCCGAAGATTGTTGTGGAATGAAGAGGGGTCAAAGTCGGTGAGTATTAAATCGGATCTGTGGATCCGTCGCATGGCCGAGGAGCATGGCATGATCGAGCCTTTTGAATCGCGCCAGGTGCGTGAGAACGGCGACGGCAGAATAATTTCTTTCGGCACCTCCAGCTACGGCTATGACGTGCGTTGTGCGGCGGACTTCAAGATTTTTACCAATATCAATTCGGCGGTTGTTGATCCAAAGGCTTTTGATGAAAGCAGCTTTGTGGACAAGCAGGGCGATGTCTGCATCATTCCGCCCAATTCATTCGCACTGGCCAGAACGGTCGAATATTTTCGTATTCCGAGAAATGTGCTGACAGTTTGCCTGGGTAAATCAACCTATGCACGTTGCGGCATCATCGTTAATGTCACGCCGCTGGAACCGGAGTGGGAAGGGCATGTGACGCTGGAGTTTTCAAATACGACACCACTGCCGGCAAAAATTTACGCGAATGAGGGTGTCGCGCAGATGCTGTTCTTTGAGTCTGACGAGGAATGCGAGGTATCTTACAAGGATCGTGCCGGGAAGTACCAGGGCCAGGTGGGCGTGACCTTACCAAAGGCATAATATAATTAAAACTTTAAATAACAATAATATATAATATATTACTCAAGTTCATTCGATATGATGGGTCGGGTTTGCCGGTGATCGTCCAGCCAGACGTCGCCGTCATTGAGTAGTAACCGGCCCTCGGCAATCCAGCGGATGGCACGCGGATAGATCAGGTATTCGCCCTGTTGCACGCGTGCCGCCAGGCTTTCCTCGGTCTCGTCGGCATGGATTGGAACGCGATACTGAATAATCGCCGGTCCCGCATCGAGTTCCGCTGTGACGAAATGTACGGTTGAGCCGTGGTGGCTGTCGCCGGCTTCGATGGCCCGGCGATAAGTGTGCAAGCCGCGGTATTTGGGTAGCAGTGAAGGGTGGATATTCAGCATGCGGCCTTGATACCGGGTAACGATTTCGTTCGGCAGGATGCGCATGAAGCCGGCCAGTATCACCAGCTCGGGGGTTGTTGATTCAAGTTTCCTGCCCAGCGCAGTGTCGGCATCGGTGCGCTGTTCAAATTTTTGGTAATCAACAACATGGGTCGCAATATCCGCCTGTTCGGCACGCTTGAGTCCCTGCACGCCGGGCCGGTCGCTGATGACGGCAGACAGGTTTATTTCGAGTTCGCCAGCGCGGACCTCATTGATGATCGCCTGCAAATTCGTGCCGCTACCCGAGATCAGGACCACCGTGCGTATCGGCATCTTGCTGGCGTTGCTCGACGAGACGCTCATCAGTCGATCAGTACCTGGCCGGATCCGGCGGTGACCGAACCGATTCGCATGACCGTTTCGCCTGCGGCCTCGAGCGCCTGGCTGGCAGTTGCAACATGCTCCGGTCGCACGGCGATGACCATGCCGACACCACAGTTAAAGGTACGCAGCAACTCGGCTTCCTCTATCTGACCCTGCTCCTGCAGCCAACTGAAGATTGCCGGGCGTGCCCAGTTGCCGGAATCGATCCGGGCATCCAGGTTGTCGGGCAGAATCCGGGCGACATTTTCAGGCAACCCGCCGCCGGTGATATGGGCAATGGCGCTGATCGGGCACACTTTCATCAGCGTCAGGATTGCCTTGACGTAGATCCGTGTCGGTTCCAGCAATAATTGGCCCACCGGTTTACCGTCACAAACAGAGGTGACGCCGTCCGGATGCAGGTCGAGCACCCGACGAATCAGCGAATAGCCGTTTGAATGCGGGCCGGACGCGGCCAGTCCAAGTAACGTATCATCGGCCTGCAGCCGTGAACAGTCAATAATTTGCTCGCGGTCGACGACGCCGACACAGAAGCCGGCCAGGTCAAAGTCGTCGGTGGCATACAAGCCGGGCAACTCAGCCGTTTCACCGCCGAGCAAAGCGGCGCCGGACTGGCGGCAACCGTCGGCGATGCCGGCAACGATAGCCGCGCCGATCTCAACATCAAGCTCGCCGGTGGCGTAATAATCGAGGAAAAACAAGGGCTCGGCGCCGAGCACGATAATATCGTTGGCACACATTGCAACCAGGTCTATGCCGATCGTGTCATAACGGTTCAGTTCGATCGCAAGTTTGAGTTTTGTGCCGACACCATCCGTGCCGGATACAAGTACCGGCCGAGGGTGCTTTTCCAGGTCTAGTTCGAACAGGCCGCCAAAACCACCAATACCACCCAGCACCCCTTGGCGCAACGTCGTGTTAACCAATGGTTTGATGCGTTCGACCAGCGCATTGCCGGCATCGATATCGACACCGGCATCTTTGTAGGTTAAATGTTTGTTATCAGTCATGCCGAGACCCGTGGAACCTGAAGCGGAGGTTATAATAATGTATATGAACTCATTGCATCTAATCTTACGGGCGTTATTTTTCCTTTGCTCGGCAACCCAGATTCAGATCGTTGCTGCTGCAGAGATAAAGGATTTGTACGCTGCCCGGGTTCCGAATCAGGCGGGTCTGCTGGAAGGTTCGTCGGGTGCCTACGCTCAGGCGCTGCGCAAAGTGCTCATCAAAGTGACCGGTCAGCGCGGTATTATGGATGATCCGCTCATCATCAACCAGTTCGCATCGGCGGAACAATTTGTAGAGCAATATCGCAACAACCCGGATGGCAGCCTGTGGGTTCGGTTCGATCAGGTTGCGTTGCGCCGGTCGCTGGACGCTATCGGCCAACCGGTCTGGGGCGTGGAACGGCCGCTTACGCTGGTCTGGATGGTCATGGACTACGGTACCGGTTCTCGCGACATAGTACCCGCCGATGCAGAGTTGGAACCTGAAGCGGGTTTATTCCCCTCGCCATTCCCCTCGCCATTACCTTCCGCAGGCGCTGAGCAGCAAACGGCGGTACGCGGGATCCTGCAAACCACCGCTGTCGAACGTGGTTTGCCGCTGATATTACCGCTGGTCGATTCTGAAGAACTTGGCAGCGTGTCAATTGCTGATGTCTGGGGTGGTTTCACCGAATCGCTGCTGCTTGCTTCAGAGCGCTACGGAGTGGATGCCATTCTGGTCGGTCGTGCTCGTGTTATTTTTATGGGCAGCGTACAGGTGCGCTGGACGTTACTGTTGGGTCAGGAGCGATTTGACTGGGAAGGGAATGTTGCCAGTGGCCCGGAACGAATCGCTGATTTTTTTGCCTCCCGACTGGCGACCTCCAGCAGCGCAGCGAGCCGGATGCAGTTGCAGATTGATGGGGTTAATTCACTTGATGACTATGGGCGACTCAGTCGTTATTTGTCGGGGCTTGATGTCATAGAAAATTTTTCCGTTGAGCAGATTATTGATCGGGCTGTAATATTTTCTTTGCTGGTGCGTGGCGATGTCGATCGACTGATGCGCAGCATTGCTCTGCGTCATGTGTTGCAACCTGCTAACGATTCGCAGGGTTTTGCGATGCCACGCAGGTCGCCGGATGACCCATTCAGCGGCATGCCCCCGAGGCTGCATTACGCATTACTTGCCGGACCCTGAATCCATGTTACGAGCGTCACACATCCCTAATATTATCTGTGTCTTGCGGATTCTGCTGGTCGTGCCGATTATTATTGTATTGTTGGACGGCAATTTTATGCTGGCCCTGATACTGATTTTCATCGCCGGATTTTCAGACGGGCTCGATGGCTTTCTGGCCAAGAATTACGACTGGCGCACACGACTTGGCGGGTTGCTTGATCCTCTTGCAGACAAGTTTCTGCTCGTCACGGTAATGCTGATATTGACCTCATTCGACCTGGTGCCGCTGTGGTTGACCGGTGTCGTTATCGGCCGCGATGTTGTGATTGTCTGTGGTGCCATGGCCTTCAGCCTGCTGATTGGCCCGGTCAAGCCGGCTCCGACGCTCATCAGTAAAATCAATACGATGCTGCAGTTGCTGTATATCGTAATGGTCATTGCCCGGCAGGTCTTCGATTGGCTGCCGATGCTGGCAATCATCCTGACCGGGGCCGGTGTTTTCTGCACCAGCGCTGTCAGTGGCATGGATTACGTGATGCGTTGGAGCCGTAAGGCTGTTTCCGCAGCACAGGGCTGACGAGACCGGCGTTTCGTGGAACAGATACCACTTGATGTGCAACTCGCGGATTATGCCGTGTTCGATACCTGGTTGACCGCCGGCAATGGGGCGCTGGTGCATGCGTTACAGCAGGTTGCGGCGGTGCAGACTTTCACCGTGTGCTGGTTGTGGGGTGGCCCCGAGTCCGGCAAAACACATTTATTGCAGGCCTGTGTTAATGAAGCACATCAAAATAATTTTCGTACCGCTTATCTGCCGGTCGGATCCGGTAGCGAACTCGGGCCGGCCATGGTGAAGAATATGGGTGACCTTGATGTTATTTGTATTGACAAGATTGATACGATCGCCGGCAGCAGCGAATGGGAACAGGCGATGTTCGGGCTGTTCGAAACCGTTCGCCAGCGCGGCTCACGATTGGTCATGGCGGCTGAGAAACCACCGCTGCATTGCGCGTTTGCGTTGCCGGATCTCAGCTCGCGATTTTCTTGCGGGGCGACTTTCCGGGTTCACCCACTGGCTGATGATGACAAGATCAGGGCGATGCAACTGCGAGCCGATTGGCGTGGGCTTGAATTGCCAGACGAGGTTGCGGCCTTCCTGTTCTCCCGAGTTCAGCGCGGTAACCGGTTTTTATTTGAAATGCTTGAACGGTTGGACAGAAAAGCACTGGCCGAACAGAAGAGACTGACCATTCCATTCATCAGGTCTTTTCTGGCCAATCGCTGAGCATCGTTTCCCCCGCTGGGAGCGGTTTTACAAATATCATCTCAGGATCTCCGCAAGCGATTCCGAGGGGCTGGCCGGGATTCTGCCTGCTGGCGGCAAACCAATTTCTCCGCTTTTCTTGACGGCAACGGCTACTCGTCGCACACTGCAGGAATTATTCAGAGATTCAGTTCATTTGAAACATGAGTTTTGTGTCCCTGTCTGCATGTGTAAGAGGTTTTAGCCTCGTATTACTGGTCACACTGCTGACCAGCTGTGCGATTGCGCCGCCGGTTCAGGAAATGAGCGATGCCCGCCAGGCCATTGCTGCGGCGAAGGAAGCCGGTGCGGATCAGTTTGCTGTTGATCAGCTTGGCCGGGCCAAACGGTTGTTGCAGTCTGCCGAGATATTCCTGGTGACCGGTACCTCTAATGCCTATTGGCAAGCCAGAAAAGCGGCCATCGAGGCCAAAGAAATGGCTTTTGAGGCATTATTGACGAGCCGTAAGGCCAAAACAGTAAATTAGCTTACTTATTGCTGAAACCAGCGCGAGCGCAGCCGGTTCAGTACCTTTTGCGGATATTTTCTGCTGCCGAGACTGCCGTTGTAACGCGCCAGCGCACGTGTCCAGTCACCGTTTTCCATGTCGAAATAATACTTCAGAATTGTGCAGCCCATTCTCAGGTTGGTGCCGACTTCGATGAGTCGGTCTCCGGGCCGGCCGATTTCATCGAGCCAGAACGGCATGACCTGCATCAGACCCTGTGCACCGGCGTCTGAAACCGCATAGGCGTCGAAAGCGCTCTCGATGTCGATAACCGCCAATACTATTTCCGGCGGTAGTTCGGCACGGCTTGCCTCCTGATGTACGCGCCTGAGTATCGCAATCCGTTCCCGTGGATCGACCACCTGGTTACCGAGTCGGATCGCCATGTCGGTCAGCCAGACCTGGGCGGCAAATTCGTTGGGGAAACTTGTAGAATTCTGCATCGCTTCGCGCAGCCGCTGGCGCAGAACCGGATCCGGCGACTCCGCCGCGTGGCCAGCCGGTAACGCCAGCATACCGGTCAGGGTGGCTGTGGATAGCAACAGCTTGAATAATCGGAACATCGTCAGTCCCGGGCTACACGTTCCTGCAGAAAATCAGCCGCGTCGTTGATGGCCAGCCTGGTTTCTTCGCCGGTCTTGCGATGTCGGTATTCGATGGCGCCGTCACGTAATCCGCGTGCACCGATAACCACCCGGTGCGGAATCCCCAGCAGATCCGCGTCGGCAAATTTTACCCCGGGACGTGCATCGCGGTCATCGAACAGGACCGTCAGGTTGGCCGCCTCAAGGTCCTTGAGCAGGGCCTCGGCCGCCTGGTTGACCTCGGGTGTTTTTTTCGGGTTCAGGGTCAATATGGTTACCGCGAAAGGACTCATTGGCTCCGGCCAGACGATGCCGTGTTGGTCATGATTCTGTTCGATAGCTGCCGCTACGATGCGCGTGACGCCGATTCCGTAGCAACCCATCAGCATACTGACTTCACGACCGTGGTGATCGAGTACCCGGGCATTCATGCTGTGACTGTACTTGTCACCAAGCTGAAAGATATGACCCACTTCAACCCCACGGGCAATCGATAATATGCCCCCATCCGTCGTCAGGTCGCCGGCGGTGACATTGCGAATGTCGACCGCTTCCGGTTCGTCGAGGTCGCGATCCCAGTTGACGCCGGTCAGATGCTGGTCGACCTGGTTGGCGCCACAGATAAAATCTGCCGTATGTACGGCGCTGTGATCGGCAAACACCGGGATGGTCAGGCCGACCGGCCCGACGAAACCGGGCGGACAGCCGATGGTGGCCTCGATGCGCTCGGCTGAAGCCATTTGCAGCGGTGCAGCAACACCGGGAAGTTTTTCTGCTTTGATAATATTTAATTGATGATCGCCACGTAGAACCAGCGCGATCAGGTGGTCTTTTTCACCCTCGACAATCAGTGTTTTCAGGCACTGTGCAGGTTCAGCCGAGAGGAATTGCGCAACCTCGTCGATGCTGCGAATCGATGGGGTAGGTACAGCGGCCAGAGTGGCGGTAGCCGGCCGGCGCTGCGTGGTGGGAGCGAGGGCCGGGGCAAGCTCGACATTGGCGGCGAACCCGCTGGCTTCACAATAGGCAATGGCATCTTCGCCCGAGTCGGCCAGCACATGAAATTCCTGGGACCGGGCTCCACCGATTTGACCGCTGTCGGCATCGACCGGACGAAAATGCAATCCTAGCCGGGTGAAGATTCGTGAGTAAGCGTCGGCCATGCGGGTATAGGTTTTTTCAAGCGACGCCTGATCGATGTGGAATGAGTAGGCATCTTTCATGATGAACTCACGGGCTCGCATGACACCGAATCGTGGCCGAATCTCGTCACGAAATTTTGTCTGAATCTGATAGTAGTTAACCGGTAACTGGCGATAACTTTTAAGTTCACGCCTTGCGATATCGGTAATGACTTCTTCATGGGTCGGGCCGAAACAGAAGTTACGCTTATGGCGGTCGGTCATGCGCAGCAGCAGGTGGCCATAGCGGTCCCAGCGACCCGATTCCTGCCATAGTTCTGCCGGTTGCACGGCAGGCATTAGCAGTTCAAAGGCACCGGCATGATTCATCTCCTCGCGGATAATATTTTCGACCTTGCGCAGAACGCGCAATCCGATCGGCAGCCAGGTAAACAGACCCGACGCGAGACGGCGTATCAAACCGGCGCGCAGCATGAGCTGATGGCTAATGATTTCTGCCTCGGCGGGCGTTTCTTTGAAAGTCGTCAGGGGTAGTTGGCTAAGTCGCATGGATTATATTCTTTCTGTCAGGAATGGGTTTGCGGACACATAATCGGATTCATTCTATCCAGTTTAGCGGGTCGGGTCAGGTTGACGATACAGGCTGTGAAAGTTAGTTTGCAGAGGTGGTAGCGCATCGAAAATCCATGATTGCCGGCGAAGGATGGCCATGGTTGATCATAGTGGCGATTGGCGGCTTGTTGATCGGTTGGTATTGGGAGCCGATTTGGGCAAGCCCGGCCGCTGTACTCTATATTTTGTTGTTCCTGCTGTTTCGTGACCCGATGCGCAGCATACCGCCGATGCCGCTCGCAGTTGTAGCGCCTGTAGATGGTTGGATCGTTGACATCGCGACGGATGTCAGCGGCATTTTGCAGGGTGAGTGGACGCGGGTCTCGATTAAAACCAACCACTTCGGTGCTTATACCGTCAGATCACCGATTGAAGGGGCTATTCTTAATGTCGTTGAGCAAGTCGCCCCAACCGACCTGAACGAGTCTCCGCGAGGCCTGTGGGTACGCAGCGAGGAGCAGGATAATGTTGTGCTGTTGTTTCCGCGCCTGGGCCGCAGAAGGGGGCCGAAGACATTTGTGCGCTACGGCGAGCGAGTCGGGCAGGGACAGCGGTTTGCTTACCTGCGCCTGGCGCCGTGTGCGGAGGTTTACCTGCCGGTCAGCGCGGTAGTCCGGGTGCAGGAACATGCCTATGTTCACGCGGGAACCAGCGTTCTGGCTGATCTGGCGCCAAAATAAGCAGGCTGTCAAGCGTTTGGTGCGTGTTTTCCGCTGCTCACCGTGGCACACTGTTACCAGTAACGGAAAATAACAAAGTGTCAACAGAAGACCCACAAAAGAAGTTTCTCGTCGCAGGCCATAAGGGGATTTATCTGTTCCCCAATCTGGTCACGACCGGCGTCCTGTTTGCCGGATTTTACGGTATTGTTGCTGCGATCGACGGCAACTTCCCGCGTAGTGCTGTGGCGTTATTCATTGCAATGGTGCTTGACGGACTTGATGGCCGCCTGGCCCGCCTGACCGGTACCCAGTCCGAGTTTGGCAAGGAATTTGACAGTCTCTCTGATCTGGTCGCTTTTGGCGTTGCGCCAGCGATTATCGTTTACCAGTGGGGTCTGCACCGGTTGGCCGAATATGGGTGGCTGTGGGGTAAACTTGGCTGGCTTGCTGCTTTTTTGTATGCCGCATCCGCTGCACTGCGACTGGCGCGGTTCAATGTCATGCCCGAAACTGATGACAAGCGTTTTTTCGAGGGCCTGCCAAGCCCTTCGGCGGCCGCCCTGGTGACCTTTACGGTCTGGCTGGGTACCGTGCTGGGTTGGTCAGGGGGTGGTGCGCTGGCTTTTGCCGCAGCAATGACCGTGCTGGGCGGCGCACTGATGGTGTCGCATCTGCATTTTTACAGTTTCAAGGAAGCCAGTCCGGACCGGCGTATCTCGTTCACCTTTTTACTGGCGATACCGCTGACGCTGGTGTTGATCTTTCTCAATCCGCCGGTCGTGTTGTTTATGATGGCGACAGGCTATGCAATATCCGGACCCATCGTCACGTTCTGTATCAGGCGACAACGGTCGACAAACCATCAGGGTGGGGAAGAGGGTGAGTCCCGAACCTGAACAGTGGTCTGATGCCTGAGTTTATGGGTGTTGAACAACGGCGCATACTTCACGCGCTGGATATTGATGTCTGGCTGCCGCGTGACATTGCTGCCGATGCAGCCACCGGGGTTGACGGAAGTGAGGAGTCTCTCGCGGCAGATATGGATTGGTCGGCACTGGAATCAGCCGTGTCGGCTTGTACGCAATGTTCGTTGCATCAGACGCGCAAACAAACGGTATTTGGCGGCGGTGATCCGGCGGCACAGTGGATGATCGTCGGCGAAGCGCCCGGTGCCGATGAGGATCGCCAGGGTCAACCCTTTGTCGGTAAGGCCGGGCAGATGCTAAATGAGATGTTGCGGGCACTGGGGTTGGATCGCGAGCGTGTGTTTATAGCTAATATCCTGAAATGTCGGCCACCGAATAATCGCGATCCGCAGGTTGATGAGGTTGCCAGTTGTATGGATTTCCTGAGATGCCAGGTGGCGCTGGTAAAACCGCAACTGATTGTTGCCGCCGGGCGAATCGCTGCGCAGCACCTGCTCAATGAAGATAAGCCGGTTGGCCAGTTGCGCGGGCGGGTCCACAGTTTTGCCGGCCCGGAACAGTCGACACCGGTTATTGTGACCTACCACCCGGCCTGTCTGTTGCGCAGTCCCGGACAGAAACGCAAGGCCTGGGAAGATCTGTGTCTGGCTCGCAGTGTTTGCGAGGCATCCGGCACGTGATCGCCGTAGTCAAGGATTTACCGCCGCTCATCCGGTCGATGCGACAGTCCGATCTGGACGCTGTCGCTGCAATTGAGGCGGCGACGTACAATTATCCGTGGAGTATCAACATTTTTCGTGATTGCCTGCTCGCAGGCTATAGCAACTTCGTGCTGGACAGTGACGGTGAACCGGTTGGTTACGGCATCATGTCGATTGCCGCCGGCGAGGCACATCTGCTTAATATCTGCGTGCTCGAGCGGTTGCGCAGACAGGGGGTTGGCAGACGGTTGCTGGATTGCATGATGCAACTGGCTCAACAGTCGTTTGTCGAGCGGATGTACCTGGAAGTCAGGCCATCAAATAAATCTGCGTTTTGTTTGTATGATTCGGCTGGTTTCAAAGCGCTCGGTCTGCGCGAAAATTACTATAAAGCACGTAACGGCAAGGAAGATGCGGTTGTCCTGGTGCGCTACTTTCAAAATGTCGCGGCCGAGCCGTCGCCTGCAAGTGATGGGTAGCTGATTGGCACGCTACTGGTCGCAACGTTCGGTGATTGGCTGGGCGCTATATGACTGGGCAAATTCGGCATTTACACTGGTTGTCGTGACGGTTTTTTTCCCGGTATTGCTGGCAGATTTCTGGAGTGAGGGCGTCGATTCGACAGTAACCACCTTCCGCCTTGGCATGGCGAATGGTGTTGCGAGTTTAATCGTCGCGGTTTCTGCGCCATTACTCGGTGCAATTGCCGACCGACTGGGCCGCCGCAAGGGACTGCTCTGCCTGCTGGCAGCGCTTGGCATTGTCATGACCGGGGCGTTGTTTTTTGTCACTCACGGACAATGGCCGCTGGCCATCGCCTGTTACGTGCTGGCATCGATCGGTTTTGCCGGCAGTAATTCGGTATATGACGCGATGCTTGTCGATGTTACTCCGGCCGAACACTTTCACCAGGTCTCGGCACTTGGCTACGGTCTTGGCTATCTGGGTGGTTCATTGTTGTTTATGCTGAACATCTGGATGGTTTCGAGTCCGGCGACCTTCGGGCTTGACTCGCAGGTCGCAGCGATTCGTCTGGCATTTGTCCTGGTGACACTCTGGTGGATTATCTTTTCACTGCCATTGTTGTTATGGGTGCATGAAAGTAAAGAGTTGCACGAGCCTCGTCGGGTCATGGAGGGTGTTTTGCTATTCATCGGCACGCTGCGAAAAATCGCCCATGATAAGAACCTGGTGTTGTTCCTGGCAGCCTATTGGTTATATATCGATGGCGTTTACACCATTATAAAAATGGCGGTCGATTATGGATTATCGCTGGGACTGTCGATGCAGGACCTGATTCGGGCGATTCTCGTGACCAACCTTATCGGCTTTCCGGCGGCATTACTTTTTGGACGACTGGGCCGGTCGATCGGTGCGAGGTCCGGGCTTTATGTCGGGATTGGAGTGTATTTTGTCATCACTACTGCCGCCGTATTTATTACCACGGCGACAGAATTCTATGTGCTTGCAGCGTGTATCGGTCTTGTGCAGGGCGGAGTGCAGAGTCTGAGCCGATCGTTATTTGCACATTTGATTCCGGCAGACAGCAGTGCCGCCTATTTTGGTTTCTATAACATGCTAGGAAAATTTTCTGCTGTGCTCGGGCCTGTACTCATCGGTTATGTGGCGTTGATATCCGGCAGTCAGCGCCTTGGTATTTTGTCGGTCATCGTGCTGTTTGGGCTCGGTCTGCTTTTTTTAACCCGGGTTAATCTGCGCCCGGTCTGAAGGCTCGGCTGGCGGAGAAAAATTTCTGCCGCAGTTGTTCATCGTCAATTCCGTCATAACGCAGTTGCACATACATGTTGAACAGGGTGTGAAGTTCAGCAGCGAGATCCGGCCGTTGCAGGCATACCGCGGCAAGATATTCGTGCGGACCCTCGGCAGGTTGGCGGCAGCGCGAGACCTTGCCGGCGCGCCGGCACAGTCGCTGGTAGGCGGTTAACAGTCTGTTGAGTTTGGGCCGTTCCCGGTAACGTTGGATGGAACCGCCGAGTATTAGCAATCCCGTGATTGATACGACCATCGCTATGATGAAATATTCAGTGGTTGGATCGTAGATACCGATCAGGCTCATCAGGGTTGTTTGAGTTTCCGGGCCGAAACTCAAAATCCAGCGATTCCAGTTGGTATTCAGGGCATCCCAACTCATAGCAAGACGCAGCAACAGCGGGTTGTCAGCCAGCCGGTTGCCACTGGTTTCGTTCCTGAATTCCATCGCGGCATCAAAACCGTATTCGATACGATCCGGCGCGACCGACGCGGTCGGGTCAAAGTGAATCCAGCGGCCGTCGAGCCACACTTCAACCCATGCATGTGCATCTGATTGTCTGACAATCCAGTAGTTGCCCAATGGATTTAATTCGGCGCCCTGATAGCCGGTAACAATGCGCGCAGGAATTCCGCCCGCCCGTGCCAGCAGGGCGAATGCCGAGGCGTAATGACCGCAAAATCCTCGCCGGGCGCCGAACAGAAATTCATCGATCGGATCGGCACCGAGTGACGGTGGCCGCAGCGTGTAGTAAAACATCTCGCCGGTAAAATATTGCAGGAGTTTCTCAAGATATTCGACATCACTTGTCGCTTCGCTGCGGAGTTGCTGACCGAATACGATGCTGCGCAGGTTGTTGCTGGTCGGTAATGCCCGGCTGCGATTAAGATCGGCCGGGTCAATAGCCTGATATCGGCTGGCACCCAGCAGAGAGCTACTGTGGTAGGACATACGTCGGTTGACGGGTGCCTTGCTCAGTAATTGTCCGGCTGTAGTAAGACGAGCACCTCGCGCATCCCAGTTCAGTGGTGTTTCCAGTGCGAGTAACCAGTGTTGTCCATGGGGTTCGAGCGCAACCTCATAACTGATGGCCGGTCCGTTTCTGCTCGCACGGTCGGGTGTCGTAAGTTGTTGCGTTCCCCGTTGCGTCCATTTCCGACCGTCAAAGGTATCCATGACCGGTCCGCGCCAATACAGAGCTGAAACTCCTGGCGGGGCGGCATCAAAGCGTACCCGGAAAGCGACTTCGTCAGAGAGCGCGAGTTGGCTGATATCACCGGGACTTAGTTCGTTGGCAAGCCCGGCAACTGCATCGCCACTGACATTTGGTAGTGACCAGAAGGGTCCGGGGATGCGCGGGAATAACAGGAACAGGAGCAGAGCGATTGGCAGAGATTGGAGCACGATGCGCATGGCATGTGCCATGGCCTGTGGCGCCGCCATCACCGCGCCGATTCTGGCAACCTGGATCAAGGCTGCCGTGGTAAGCAGAATGCTGATCACGAGATAGGCCACAGACCAGATCGCCTGTTCGCGCAGAAACATTGAGAATAAGAGGAAGTAGCATATGAATACGACGATTGCCCGGTCACGATGTCCGCGGGTTTCAAGCAGTTTCATCGCTACCATGATGAGGAGCAGAGCAGAACCGGCGCTGAGCCCGGACAATTGTTGGTAACTGAATAACACACCGATAAACCCGAGCATCGTCAACGGTACGCGAATCCACGCACTTGGCAGTGGCCAGCGCATGAGCGCCAAAACAATACGCCAAACCAGGATGCTGAAAACAACAATCGGTATCCATGGGTGGATGTGCAATATATGTGGTACACCGGCGAGGACGATCGATATCACCAGCCATCCCAGTTGCCCGCCTGAGATATCCGGTGTTTCAAGACGCCGTTCGCGAAGTTGCAAATCTGTTTGTCGTTGCTTTGTCATGGGGCCAGTTGCCCGCTGCCCGGGTCATACAGGGCCAGCGCCCGCAGACATTGATGCCGATGTGCTGCACCGCGATCCGCTCCGATTACCTGTCCGGGCATGCGCAGGCCCCATATATGGCCGGCCAGATCAGCGTCCAGAGCACGTCTGGTCAACAGCGATAACCGTTCTTCGGGATGGCTCGACGGATAGTCATACCAGTCAACCCATACCGGGTCTCTGCTGCCATCGTTGTATTCGGTGATCATGGTTTCACCGGTGTGGGCCAATATCTTCCAGGCGATCCGTTTCGGTGGGTCGCCGACGTGATACGACCTAAGCCCGGAAAAATCCTCATCACCGGCAGAGTGCCGAGCGGATATTGAATGGCCGCCGTGGCTCATCATTGTTGATGGGGCGGCCGCAGCAGGTTGCGGGTAGATGATCTCGGTAACATCCATGTTAATCCAGGTCCAGGCACGAAATAAGCCGAGCGGATAACGTGTTGCCAGCAAGAGACGCGGCAAGTTCAGACGGCCGCGCCGGGTTGAGTTAACGCGTACGCTCATGGGTTGCCGATCACCCGCTGCCAGCACGTCGCAGATTTCCTGGTGACCATCAAAACAGAAGAGTAGTTGTGCGCGGGAGTAAGTATTCTGGTTTTCAATAATGAAGTTAAAATGTACCGATTCTCCGGCAAAGACGGAGCGGCTACCGACAAAATGCAGGAAAATATCGGCAAGATTTCGGTGGCAGTTATAGATACTGATGATACCGATGCCGGTTAACAGGAAGGTCAGTGCGAAACCCGTGTTGTTGTTGTAATTCATTGAGCCAAGCAGCATCGTAGATACTACAACGGCATAAATGATGCCGGCGCGAGTCGGTAGAATGTAGATCCGGCGGCTGGTGAGGCGGCAGGAGCGAGGATCTGTGCCCTGTCGGCGGTGGGCCCAGTTCTGTACTTTCCGGCCAAAGGCCTGGTTAAAGTGTTGTGTGATAGTGTTCAAGGCACAGGGACGGACTCGAGCACGAAGGCGGCTATATCCGGATCTGAGTGACTCGTGTTATTGCGGCTACGCAGCCGGTGACCGGTGACCGGGGGGAATACAGTCTTGAGGTCTTCGGGATGGACGCCGGAGTGACCACTGATCAATGCCCAGCACCTGGCTGCTTTGATCAGATCCTGGGTACCACGTGGCGAAAGTCCGAGTTCAATTTCCGGTGCTTCACGGGTAAAACGAACCAGGGCTTGTGCATAGTCCAGTATTGCTTCAGATACATGCACGCTGTGAGCGGTCTTCTGCATTTCAATGATATCTTGCTTGCTCAGAGAAGATTCGAGTGTGTTCAGCATTGAACGCCGATCTTTGCCGGTTAGTAGCTGACGTTCAAGTTGTGCCGCGGGGTAACCGAGGCTGATACGCATCAGGAACCGGTCAAGTTGAGATTCCGGGAG